>OHNI01000175.1_pt1 | contig 26437 bp, 14 predicted proteins | sample 1569501 | NCBI WGS metagenome assembly OHNI01 (sample SAMEA3879542, study PRJEB24766) | human gut metagenome | biome: human-associated habitat; feature: feces | place: USA | collected 1985/1987
TTTATACCTTCCGATTTGATTACGTTGAATTATTATTCCATTAAACATAATATGCGCGCCTCCTATAAACAAATCATCTGTATTCATATGGTATATGTATATTGTAGATATGAGTATGATCCATATAATTTCCACCGGGAAAATGTTGTCCACTTCCAACTTCTGCGGTATGATGCTGTGGCACATTATATTCTCTTGCCCACTCATCTAGGATTTTTGCTTTCTCATAAGAAATTGGATTTCCCTTTTTAGCATTTTTTTCTGCTTCCTTGGCTAACCTATGCAATGCATTTTGGTCTGGAGTCTGTCTTTTAGAAGTAGACAGAATCTCATCCTTACTGCCACCCTTTGCCCCTTTATCTACCGCTTCCTTCGCAGTCCGCTCAGCAGATTTTTCCGTGGCTTCGCCGTCTTCTCTGTAGCTTTCTCTGCGGCTTCTTTCGCTGCCTTTTCTGCACCTTTTTCGGTTGCTTCTTTTCCGGCTTCTTTCGCCAGTTTTTTCTTCGCTGCTTTCTTTGCCGCTTTCTCTGTGGCATTCTTGGCGGCTTTTTCGGTCGCCTTCTGGGCGGCTTTCTTTCCTGCCTTTATTCCCAGCTTGGTTCCCTTGGCTGCTACGCTTCCCACTAATGGGATGATGGCTACTGCCGTTGCTGCTGCCATGGCCGCATTTCCTTCGGCGGTATACCAAAGGAAGTTGATCACGTCTGCCGGATCAAATATGAAGCCCAGCCAATCCAGAAGTTCGTGTCCTGCACGGCTGAAGTAATCTTGTGCACAGAGTCCAAATAATGTCATGCATCGAAGATGCATGATGCAGCCTCAGCCCATCGCGAAGCGATTTTCATGGCTGAGGTTCCAGATGATCTATAAGGTTTACAGGATTTCCCTGCACATAGCTGTATTTGTTCAGAGACTGGCTGTCTGTGATACTGCCGTCTATGATGTCTCTGTTGATAAAGCGTTTGATCTGCGGGTTATAGTAACGGGCTCTCATGTAATACAGTCCGTTTGCGCCTGTTTCTACGCCATATCTTCCATTATACAGGAAGCGGAGGTTTTCTGCCTGTATGACCGCAGCCGTATCCTCTGCCTGTTCTCCATCTGCATCATAAATTCCGGTAAGTTCTCCATAGGTTCCGTAAGCGATCCTATAGAGAAGGTCACCATCTGCATCTGTGATCGCAGTTGTACTGCCGATATGGTTGTAATGGTAATACCGCTTTTCTGTATCACTGCCTTTGGCTTCTTTTCTGCTGTCGCTGATAAGACCGTTTCCGTATGTGTAGGTTATGGTTGCGGTTTCCTTGTAGGTCAGCAGATGTTTTTCACTGATCGTTTCGGTCAGGAGCTGGCTGTATGTCGTTTCCTTATCCGTCACAAAGGTATGACGGGTATTTTCTGTCTCTTCTGTCAGTCTGGTATTTTCTGCATCATAGGTATAGGCTGTGACTGTTCCGTCTGCAGCTTTTGTCTCTATAAGACGGTTTCTGCAGTCGTAGGTGTAATCTCCCATCGCGCCGTTAAGCGGTCCGTGAAGCATATTTCCACGTTCGTCATAGGTCACCTTTTCCCCATTGTAAGTGGCAAGGCGGTTGTCCCTGTCATAGGTCATGACTGCATGACCGGCTGCTGTATCTGCTGTTCCACCGATCTTTATGATATTGCCTGCGCCGTCATAGGTGTAGGTATAGCTGTGCAGGAGGCTGCCATCCGCATTTTTGTCCGTCTGTGCACTCAGACGGTCTGCATTATCATAAGAATAGCTCTCTTCCGTACCGTCTGCACGTTTAATTCCCGTGCATCTGCCCTTTTTATCATATGTATAAGTATTTACACTGCCGTCCGGTTCTGTCACGGTAAGCAGATCACCGCACTTGTCATAGCTGTAACGGACGATCTCACCACCCGGATAGGTCAGGCTGATACGGTTTCCAAGCTCATCATAGCTGTAGCTTACCGTCTTTCCGTTTGCATCCGTAACGGACGTGACACGGTTTAAGGCATCAAAGCTTCTTTTGATCGTTGTTGTCCTGCCATTCTGCTGCTCCGTTACCTTTGTGATGTTACTGTTTGCATCATAAGTATAAGTGACCCTGCCAAGTGCATCCACTTTGGTAAGGATCCTGCCAAGTGCGTCATAGGTATAATCCGTCTTGGCATCTGCGGTTTTCTCACTTGCCAGAAGTCCCTGTGCATTGTAGGTATACTCTGTCTGTGTATCCGCTGCAGTTCTTACCCGGCTGATCCTGCCTTCACTGTCATACTGATACGCTGTTTCATTTCCCAGAGGATCTGTCACCGATGCGATCTGCCTGTTCCGGTTGTATGCAATGCTGCTGATCCCCTGTAACGGATCTTTGCTCTCTTTCAGCATACCATCCTGCGTATAGGTATACAAGTACTCTGTTTCCTGTCCGCTGCCACAGGCTGTCCTGTGACGGATCAGGTTATTTTGTGCATCATAGGTATAAGCTTCTTTTCCTGCTGCATCACTTGTCCCTGTCAGTCTGTTCAGGGCATCATAAGTATATTCTGTAACATTTCCCATGCAGTCCGTTTTACTGATACAATTTCCGTAATCATCATATCTGTAGACCGTCCTGCTGCCTTCAGCATCTGTTGTGGTCAGGATATTTCCCGCTGCATCATAAGTATAATGGTTTGTGATCTTTCCTGCTTTGGTCAGTACAGACTGCTCTGTCATTCTGCCCGCCATATCATAAGTCATTTCCGTGACTGTGCCCATCGCATCTGTCCGTTTTATACAGTTGCCGGCCGCATCATAGGCATAGCTTTCACTATTGCCTCTGGCATCTGTCTGCCTGATCAATCTGCCATGGATATCATATGCATAAGTGATCCTGTTACCAAGGGCATCTGTCTGTCCGGTCAGATTTCCTGCCTTGTCATAAACATAGCTCTCGGTATTGCCATCCTGATCAGTCACCGTACTTAACAGTCCGTCATTGGTATAAGTATACTGCAAAACTGTTCCGTCCGGATTTTGTTTTTTCAACATTTTCCCATATGTATCATTTGTATAGAAGGTTGTCAGACCGTTTTCTGTTATAGAGGTAACATATCCGTTTTTATCATACGTATAGACGGTATTAGCACTGACTGCATCGGATACTGACAAAAGCTGCCCTGCCGCATCATAGCTGCTCAGTTCTTTTTGTCCCGCTCTGTCTGTTTCTGTTACATTTCCTTCCGTATCATAGGCATATGTCGTTATAATGCCTGCTGCATCTGATTTTTGGATCAGTCTGCCTGCCGCATCATACTTGTAACGGATCTCTCTGTCATTTGTTTTCTCAGTTAGCAGCCTGCCTTCTGCATCATAGGTATATTCGGTCCGGATTCCTCTTGCATCTGTCTGCGAAAGCACCCGTCCCATCTGATCATATACACAACCGGAAGTATTTCCGAGCGCATCCGTTGTCTTAATGAGATTTCCATATTGATCATAAGCGTATTTTGTGCAGTTACCCAGTCTGTCTGTTACACTGGTCCTGTTTCCGTATGTATCATAGGTATAGGACTCTGTTCCAAGCCCTTCCGTTTCCATGCTGCGCAGTGTTCCATCCGGATTATAGGTATAATGACGCACTTCTGAAAGGGCTGAGATATATTCGCTGATCCTGCCCTTTTCATCATAACGGTAGGTTCCGGCGGTTCCTTCCCCGGATGCAATATTTACCGGATTGCCATCTGTATCATAGCTGATCTGCGCCTGCTGTCCTGTCGCAGTTTCCTGCTTCGTCAGGTTTCCGTCTGCATCATAGGTATACTCTGTGGATTTTCCATCCGGCTCTATTTTCTTTACCAGCTTTCCTTTTTCATACACATATGAAGTTTCTGCCCCATTTTCGTCCGTTTCAGACAGAATATGTTCAAAAAGATCGTAATAATAGATTCTGGCTGCTCCATCTCTTTTTTGGATTTCCGTCCTGCCTACGCGGGAAGTAGGTTCTGTGTAAGTAAGCTCTGCATATCTGTCATCGCCCGCCTCTTTCTGCCGGATCACTCTGCCTGCTTCATCATAGCTGTTTTCCACCAGAACAGTTCCCATTGGGCTGACAACAGTCAGCATACGTCCTTTTTCATCATAGGTATAAGTCGTCAGATTTCCTTCTTCATTCCGGTAACCGGTAAGGCAGTCATTTTCATCGTATGCAAATCTTACGCCTCTTCCATGAGAATCTCCGGCGTTTACCAGCCTGCCATTTGTGTCATAGGAAATTGTCACAGTTTCATCTGTTGTCCGGTTATGGATCGTAAGTGCTTCCTCGGTTCTTTCATAGCTGATCACCTGCCCATTCGTATCTTCTCTTTTATATAACACACCTTCTTTATCAAAATACCACTTATTTTCCTCAGAATCTGTCAGCAGATAGCTGCCATCCTTATCTTTTGTGATCCACACATTCGGATCAGCTTCCGATACATAATTTCCGGGGAATGCGTGATCGGGTACATTTATAATATCCACTGTCTTTATACTGCCTGTTACTGCTGTTTTATCGCTTTCCAGCTCCTCTGCAGTTGCAAGGGCTGCCATTTCAAAATACTCTTCTTTCGTCTCCCATGTATGCAGTACGATTTTTCCGTGCTTTTCTGAGATATTATACTCATAACTGTGACGGAAGCCTCTGCCTGCCTCTCCGATCTCAGCAGCCTTCCGGGAATCATAAGACAGATCTAAAAGGCTGTCTCCTTCTCTGTTCGTAAAAGCATGGATTTCCTGTGTAAATGCACCTGTCGCCACATTGACCGGATCGCCGTAATAAGTACTTCCATCCTCATTTACATACATCTTATGATTGGCAGACATATTTCGGATCGGAGCAATGATAAGTGTAACGCCCAGATTTTCACCCTTTAATATCTCTGCCTTTGTTTCTACCAGCTCCAGATAGTGTTTTTCATCACTTGGTGCTATTCCCAGCTGCAGCATTCCGGTAACGCTTTGTCCGGGGCGTAAGATACCCACATCCAATATATCCTGCTCTCTGACCAGCGGAACAGCAGTACTCTCTGTTCCTTCCGAAATGACATATTGCTGTGCTCCTTCTTTCGTAGATCCAAATGTTGTCTTTACATTATAAAAATCATGGTCAGATCTGTTCTGCAATGAAAAATAAATATAGGATTCTTCGTCATAAAAAACAGCACTGTCCGGCTGTACGATCATATACAGTCCTTCTCCCGCACTGACAGTTACATCCTGTTTTGCAACAAATTCCCGGTGGATCGGTACATGGAACGGCTCCATATTAGCACTGAAATCTGCCCGGATCTCATAGCTTCCGCTTTTATCGCCTTTTACGATCCAGCTTGCCAGTGCACACTCCTGTCCCTCTATATCACCAAGCTCCTTTGTCATTGTCTGCCCGGATTTTGTTGCTGCAAGTGAGAGTCCCCCCGGCAGAGAAAGGGTTGCGGAGGACTGGGATAATGTGAATCCACTATCCGCCTGATTGATAACCGCGAGCTGTACATTATACATATCCTTTAACCAGGAAACGGTCTGTTGTGTATTTACATAGATCAGTGCCTGCGGCTGTGGCTCTTCATTTTCTGCTTCAGGTTCTTTACAGATAACCTGAATACTTCCCCCGTTGCCCTCTGCTGTATATGTGCGGAAGCCGCCACCTCTACTACTTCCCTTTTTTAATGTGCCTGCTGACATACCGCTGAATACAACCGGTATAGGGCGTTCTTCATACCCCAGTGTTACGGAGAATGTATAGGTATGCAGGTTTTCCGGATCTGACAGATCCACGCCTGCCTCTATGATCTCCTCAAGCGTCATCCGATGGAAAGTCAGGTTTCCTGTTACCACTTCCCCGGAAGGGAGGCAGATCTTCTTTTGCAAAATTTCACCCTTGCTGATCGTGATCTGCTCCTGTTTCGGCAAATATCCTTCTGTAAACGCTGCTATTTCATAGGTTCCAGGCTCAAGTATAAGCTCTGCTGCACCGTTTTGATCGGTTTTTGTACGAAATGCTTCCTGTCCTGATTCATCCGCACTGATATACAGATCTGCACTGGCAAGAGGACTTCCATCAGATCCCATCACTGACAACTGCAGCTTTCCGTTCTGCTCCGCGTCCTTTACTTCTATTGTACCATAGGTACTGTTTTTATTTCCTGCCTGATCCGCAACTGTCAGCGTTACTGTATAGGTTCCGGCTTTTTTATAAGTGTGAACAGGCTTGCTTCCTGTCTGTTTTGCGCTTTCGTCTCCAAAATCCCACGTATAGGATTTGATCCTGACATTATCCGTTGAACCTGTTCCATCCAGATGTGATGCAACTCCGGTCAGTCCTGTCATGTTCTGCGGCAAAACAGCTACCGGCGCAATGGTATCAACACTGCTGGCATGGTTGTATTCTGTACTGCTTTCACTGTAATTTCCGTTTTCGTCATAGCTTCTGACTTTGTAATAATAAACCTTTCCCGGTTTTGCGGTCGTATCCTCATAGCTGCCTTCCGTTGTGCTCTTTACACAGGTAAATTCTTTTTCGCCATATTCTTTTCTGTAAATCTCATACAGTTCTGTGCCCGTATCCGCTGTTCCATACTGCAGATCTATCCGGAAGCTTCCTGGTTTTGTTGTAAGTTCCGGTTTCTGAGGCGGGGTCAGATCAAAGGTATAGTTTTTCGTAAATGCCTCACTGTAATTTCCTGCTTCATCTATCGCGATCGCTTTGATCTCATATGTGATATTTTCTGATAATTCTTCTGTCTGCATGGCTGCAGTTTTATACTGCTGTCTTCCGGATGCAGGAAGATCAGCAAATACAATCCAGTCTTTTTCACCGCCCAGCTCCCTGTAGGAAAGCTGTATCTGTGACAGTCCTGCATTATCCGCTGCCAATACTGTGATAACAGGATCTATGCCAAGTATTTCTGTATCAGCAGGACCGATCCCGTATACAACGGGCTGCTCTTTGTCCTGCTCAGCCACAGCAGTGATTTCTTCCGAGTATTCGCCCTCATTTCCAGCCTGATCGATGGCAGATATTTTGTAGGTGTAGCTGTTGCCCGGTTTCACATCCGTATCATAGGTATTCAGTATGGAAGCCTCTCTTATTTTTCTAAAGGAGCTGCCATACTTTTTGTAAACTCTGTACGCCTGAATGTCTGTTTCTCCTGATTCTTCCCATGTCAGTCCGATACAGCCGTCCGTATCCGTAACACGTACTTTTTTTACCTGCTGCGGCGGTGTATGATCGATCGTATATACGATCTCCACCTGCTTTTCTTCCTCTGTCAGAGCATTATGATTGCCTGCTGCATCATATACCTCAAATCGAACGCCAATCTCTCCTTCCGGCATTTTTCCCGTATCCCATAAATAACTGAAGCACTTCCTGCTTTCCATCTCGTCTGCCCTGACTTCTGCCAGCACAGTATACTCTTGTCCATCTGTCGTATAAGAAAATACTGCCTTGTCAAGTGTGGCATTATCTTCTGCCTGTATTTCCAACCGGATCTGTTTGCCATAAGACCCTTTTACGGGACCGATCCTCTTTATAACTGGACTGACCGTATCCTGCACTGTAGTCAGTGTGATCTCATCCGATTCTTCCCCTCTGTTTCCAAGATCATCATATCCAGCCACACGGAAAGTATACTCTGTCTGTGGCTGCAGATTTTTGCAGTCATATCCAAGACTGTCTGTTATTTCCGCCACCTTCTCCCAGAATATGCTGCCATCCTTTTCTGTCTTTCTTTCTACCAGGAAATATGCAAAATCCGTTTCCGTAACATCTTCCCATCGCAAGCGTATCACAGATGCCAATGTATCACATTTAGCCATCTTGATTTTGGCGATACCTGTATTATCAATTTCATACCGTCTTTGGAACAGATTCTGGCTTACATTTCCCGCACAGTCCCGTGCTTCCGCCTTTACAAAATATTGTCCGTCTTCATAGCCCGTTGTGTCCAACACACAGGTTGCTTTATTGTTCTCCGCCTGCACTTTTGCCAGTTCTGTCCATGGATTCTCACTGTCTTCTCTAATGTAGAAAACAAAGCTGTCTATCTTTCGGTTATCATACCCTTCCGCACTGATCTGCAGTTTACCATTTACTCTTCCAGGATCCGGTGACAGAGCCGTCAGCTTCGGCGCAATTGTATCCTCTGTTACCTGCAATGCCTGCGTACAATCACTGGGCTTGCTTTTCCGTCCATATACATCTACTGCAGACATTCTGTACCGGTAACTGTGACCGGCTGATACGGTTCTGTCCATATATGCCCGGCACATAGGATCCTCTATCGTTTCCAATGCATCATAATTGCCTGCGTCTGTACTCCTGTAAACAATATAGCCGGCGATATCCGCACTGTCAGAAAAATCCCAGGTCAGAAGGATCACATCTTCTTTTAACTGCGCCTCTACTTGTTTTGGTGGATCCGGTATTGTCCGGTCAATCGTACAGATAACCTCCTCTTCCGCCTGATTGCCATCTCTGTCCGTCAGCACTGCTTTGATCCTAATCTCTTTATTCCCTGTTCCGGCAAATTCCGGCAATTCCCAGTTCATAGCTGCCTGCAGATAATTTCCCCCATAGCGGCTCTGCCAAACCGGCTCTTTATTTATTTTCTGCCAGTTTTTCTTTCCTTCTTCTGTCCAGTAAAAGTCAGCATAATTTCCAGAGCTGTTACCTGTATTTTCAAAAATTACCTGCAGTGTTGTTTCCTTTGCTGCAATAGAAGTCTGATCTGCAGGTTTAAGCTCTGTAATATACGGCATCTTCACAAAAGCTTCCCGTATCTGACTTTCTTCTGATTCGTTTCCTGCCAGATCAAATGCTTTTATGGTATAACGGTATAAAACATATTCCTGCAGTCCATTTTCCAGATCCTTTCCATAATCTGTGTATTGCGGCTTAGCTGTCTCTGCGATCTTCTTTCCATCCCTGTATACAAAATAGCCTGCAACACCCACGTTATCCTTTGCTCCACTGTATCCAAGCGTAACCGAAGAACCGGTTCTTGTATGCACCCACACATCCATCGGGGGCGTCGGTGGTGTCAGATCTGTTGCAACATATATTTCTATGGGCTCTGTCTGAGCGGCATTTCCAAATATATCCTGCACCTGTATATAGTAAACATATGTACTCTGTTGAAGTACAGCGGTATCCGTAAATTGATAGCTGTCCTTTCCATTGTTTTTGACAGAGCAGATTTTTCGATAAGCTTCTTCCATATCATTTCCACTGACCGCCTTTCTGTAAACCTGATATACAGCACAGTCCTCATCTGCGCTCCGGTTCCATGTCAGTGTGATCTTTGCATCCTTCTCACTTCCCGTCAGCTCCGGTAATGCCGGCGGTGTTCTGTCAAGATGCAGTGTAAGCTCCTGCTGTGCTGCATTCCTGTCTTCATCAAGCACAACCACACGGACACGGATATCTGCATCCTCCAAAAAGGCAGAGGTATCCCAATAAATCCGAGAAGTTGTATTGGCAATAAACGGAGACACCGAGGTTGTCCCGATCAGTTCCCAGCTATCTGTGTCCGGTTTGTAATAGCTGCAGGTAATCGTCTTCTTTCCTGCTTCCGCATAATTGAGAAGTGTTACATCGATTTCGGATTTCTGTTTACCGATCCGAGCTCCATTCTCCGGTGTTATATTTAAAATGACGGGCAGGGTTACCAGACAGGATAACTTGTTGCTTTTTTCCGCTTCGTTCCCTGCCTCGTCCACTGCCGCAACCTCATATTGATAGCTCTGATCCGGCTCTACTTCTTCATCCCGGTAGTTTAATTTATCAGAGATTTCTGTCAGCAGTTCTCCGTTTTTATAAATACGATATGCTTTAACTCCCACATTGTCGGTTGCTGCCTTCCAGCTAACTGTCACTGCACTGCCACTGCTGCTTTTGACCGCTATGGTTGTCTTTGACGGTGCTTCCAGATCCGGCGGTGTTGTTACTTTGATCTCGTCAGAATACGCACTCTGATTATCCACATCATCTACTGCATATATTCTGTAAGATATCGTCTGTTCCGGTTTTAAACCTGTTATTAACCGGCTGCTTACTATGTTATGCCCGGATAACATTCTCCAGTAAGCTTCTCCTTCATTTTTACTCTCTACAATATAATATTTTAAATCGGGCTCCGTTGTCTGATCCCAGCTTAGTCTGACCGTTGTACAGGTAACCTCTGCATGTATTCCCGCAGGTACAGCCGGTGGTGTATTGTCTATGATCAGCTTTGCAGTCTTTTCATCACTTTTATTCCCTGCACGATCTTCCGCATATGCGGTCAATAGGTAATCACCGTCTTCATATTTCCGCGTATCTATGGTTACATCTTTGCTGTACCCATTTACCCCCGATACCACCTCATAAATCGTATTTTCTGTATCATTCTCCCGTTTTCCTGTGATAACAAATCTATTCACATTTCTGTTATCTGTCGCATACAGCCGAACAGTTGTAATTTCCCTATTTTTTTCTTCTCCTATTACTCTAAAAGACTTTAGAACAGGGGCTTGTGTATCCGGATGCTTATAAACAGCCGGTATCTCCGTCTTATCACTTTCATTTTCAAAGGCATCTATTGCGGTCACTGCGTAAATATAGGTTTTTCCGTCCTGTACGGCTGAATCATAATAATTGTTCCACCAGCGCTCTGCAAGTTTCTTATATATCTCTGTGTTTTCCTCTCTCCTATAGATACCATAGTATTTTGCATCAGCTATCTTATCCCATTCCAGATAAATGTTTTCTTCATTCTCCAACACTGTTACAACAGGCTGTTCAGGCGGCGTCCGGTCTAAATGCAATGTGATTGTTTCTGTTGTCACACCTCCATCTATATCTGTCAGTTCAGCATATACCGTGATGTCCTGCTCCTGTTTAAATTTGGACAGATCTATTGGATACTCTTTCGTATATCGGTAGTCTCCCTCAAACCAATTGTCTTTCCATTTTGTCAGGCTTTCCTTTACTACTTCTGTTTCTGTATCAGCTACCGGATCATGATAATATATTCTAAACTGATTATCATTGAAGCCCGGAACCCAATTCATATATGGTGTAATGGTAACCGTTTTTCCAACAGCAGACCCATTTTCCGGTAATACCTTATAAAATGCCAAAGGCTCTGCCTTTGCCGTAATTTCTTTTCCCTTTGCAGATTCCCATCCGGCCTCATCTATCGCCGTAATATAATAAGTCGCTTCTTCATTGGCATACTTTTCTTCAATCCGCACTTCAGTTTCTGTTACTTCTTTTATACATGCTCCATTTCGATATACCTTATAGGACGCAATCTTCCCGTTATCCTTCGGTTCCTTCCATGTCAGATAAACGGCTTTCCCTGTTATCTTCTCCAACAAAAGGCTGTCTACCGGATCCGGTGGGATTTCATCAGACCGCAGATCCACAAAATTAGCTACTTTGCTATTGCTCCCTACATGTATAGTTTGCAAAAGATCTCCGCATGCTCTGAGCATATGGTTTTTTCTTGATCTGAATCCATAACTCAAATTGATTGTCCCATATACATCCAATGTTCCGTCTGTTAATAAACCATAATAGTCTGTGAAGTACATGCAATCACCGGATACAGAAACATGATCTTCCCCATGCTGCATCTGCAAGCCATAATTGTATTTATTATCATATACCTTTAAATCACCATGAATCTCTATATCACAGCTTTCGCAATCCAAACTGCCTTTTTGAATAAGCAGATAGCCTTCTGTTTCCAGATTTCCGCTTACTCTGATTCTGCCATCCACAAGCATATTGCCCTCTACATACAGCTTTCCCTGTCCGGTAACAATTGCTATATCACTACAGGTAAAATCCCCCTTAATTGTCAACATATGCCCATCCAGATACAGCTTCTTTCCCCTTAATACATAATCCTCTGAAAGTATGACATCTCTTGTCAATCTGATATAATCATCATCATAAATGAGCTCCGGTATATTTTCACTGACTGTTCCCTCACTGACACTTCCCCCGCTGACAGCCGGAGTCTTTTCTTCTTCATCCCACTTCGATGTTTTCACATCAAAATTCATCTGTCGTTTTACCGCTATACCCGATCCAAAACCCCATAATGTATCCTCACATGCTACCAGATTTTTTATTTTGTAGCGATAATCTACTCCTGACAGTATATATGCAAATGCAGGATCCTCATTATAAAGAGGAGTGATTTCATATAAATAGCCTCCTTGATTATTAAGCATATAGTATTCATCCCGTATCTCAACCCATTCCCCATAACCGCTTTCTAACGAGCAGTAAAAATTTGTGTTACAGCGGTTCCATGTAATTGCATCTATTGAATACCAGAAACATGCTTCAAAATAACATAAAAACATATCATTTTTATATCTGCTTTCTGCATAACATGATTCATAGTATTCTTTATGGGCATCTATAGACGATACCAGCTTTCCATCCAACTGTAATGTATTGATCGTATTAGCCACCGGATCTGTCACGATCAGCTTATTCTGTGCACAGCACAGGCTGTTGCACGCTTTTATATCTGCCTCTGTTTCTATCTGTGTAAAGCTTTTACCATCCTGACTTCTCCACAATGCAAATGAATCCATATCCTGATACTGACATTGGCTAAAATTTTCCCCATCCGATGCCAGATACCATGCATTATCTCCATAAGTCATAGCTGTGACCAGCCGGTTTCCAAAATCAATACGCTCCCAGACTTTTCCATCCACGCTTCTCAAAAAAATGCCTTTTATTCCATACAGATAGAATGCATTGTTTATAAATTTCATCTGCAGCATTTTATAGGTGTCATTCGTTTCACCATTTGTCCCCGGTAATAACCCTGTCTGTGTCCAAGTCATTGCATCATCCGAAATATAGAAAACACCTGCGTTGTTCAATAAGGCAAAAACACCATTCCCATAAGCCGCTGCCACCGGCTCTCCCGTATTAGTTTCAAACACCTCCCAGTCAGTGTAAGCTCTTGCCTGCGTCTGTGTCGTCGTAATCGGTATGCTGGTACAGAAAATGGCTATGATACATAAAATCGCCAGATATCTTCTTCCCATTTGTTTTCTCATTTTTCTTTTGTGTTCCTGTCTCATACTGTCCCCCTGTTATCTCGATTCTCCATATATAAAATTACAGCAATAGCAAACCTAAACATGTTCATTTTGCTATTGCTGCATTATGTGTGTTTGTTATCCTGTTCTCCATTTTACCCTCCGGATTGCCGAACCACATCCTGGATAGATATATTACACCACGGATACGATATGGGATAATTATCGAGTCTGGGTTCGGCGATCTGTTTGCTTATTTTCCTCTTTCGTATTTCTTGGCCTGCATTAACCGATCAGTTTAAAAAGCCACCAAAGAATCGAGCAATCCAATAACATATGTCCAACCCCCTTTACATAAAATAAGCAGGCCAGCACAATGCTTAACCTGCTTTTATTTTATCTTGTTTGTTTTTTGATTGCGATGCCGTTCAGCCCAAAATCGCTACCGTTCAGCCCAAAACAGTCGTTTCACAGTTCGTTTCCGGTATGATGATCTCTGTGATAAACCTGTTTCCTTCCACTCTTGCTTCATAAACACCACCGTTCTGCTCTATACTCATTTTGGCATTTTCAATACCAAATCCATGATCTCCTTCTGTCTTTGAAGAAATAAAGACGCCTTTTTCTTTTACCGGGTTTTGTTCAAAGTAATTTTGAACAACAACATATAATGCATCATTCAAATATTTCACCTGTACCGTTATCTCTTTCTGCTTCGTTTTCTCCGCCGCTTCAAAAGCATTGCAAAGCAGGTTGTAAAATATTGTACAGATATCATAATTTGACAGAGTAAATGGACTCTGTAATTTTCCATGCCATTCACAATGTACCTCTTTATACTTGCATGACAGATCATTTAAAATTGCCGACACCATTTCATTTCCTGTATTGATATCAAATCCTGTACGCTCCAGAGAATGACTTATTTTTTCAAGATATTCCTGCAGTTCCCCATATTGTCCCTGTTTTCCCAATATTGTCATACAATACAGATGATTTTTGATATCATGGCGGAACGCCCGTATTTCCTTATTCTTTTCCAGAAGCAATGTATAATAATTTGCCTGCGCGTCCAGTATTTTTCTGTTCATATCCTGTTCGCGCTTCAAATATTCATTTTCGCCCGTTTTATGAAACAGCAGTCCGCCAATGATCAGAAAAATAATGCCGCTGCAGATAAGTCCTCCCAGCCAGAGGTTATGGTAAATTGCCTTATATTCATTCATCATTGACAGTTGTGCACAGGTCAGATAAATGAGAGATGCCCCACCACCCAGTATATATAGTGATGCATATGCAGGCGTCGGCAAATGTATCTCCTCCCGATTTTTCTTTCGCAGCACGCCATATATGACTAACAAACCGATCAGCGTTACACTGTTTATTACAGTATACAAGAGAATATTTCCTTGTATCTGCTCCATTGTGAGGCCCAGACAGCGGATAAATACCAGTGAATTTAAAATGTCCAACATACTCACAACAATATAAATGACCGGAATCATCCAGATCTTTCTATATTCTGCCGCATTCAGGCATAATGTGAAGACCGTCAAAATGACAAAGAGCACAGACCGATTCATATTTTCCCGAAAAACAGTCAGTGTCGTAAGCAGCAGCACAGCCGCCAGATAAAAGAAAAATACCTTTCTCTTCTGCTTTATTTTAAAAATTCCGGCTGATGCTATATATGTCTTCAGGAACTCTACCGTAAACAGCAATACATTTAAAATGATCATCCCTTTTTCCTCTTTCTATAAATAGATTGCGTGTTTTTTAATATATTCCATATACGCTTTCCTTACCTCCTGCTGTCTTCGGCGGGATAAGGGAATGCGTGGCTGCAGTTCCTGCAGCACAACCTCCTGATTGCCTACATAGCGGATCGCACGCAGTGCTACCACATAGGATTTGTGCGTCTGGATAAATTCGGCCGGATCAAGCATCTCATAGATCTCCCGCATGGACGATCTGACTACCAGCTCTCCTGTCTTTGTCACGATATAAGTTTCATTATGTACGGCCTCCAGATACAGAATATCTTGGATTTTGATCCGAAATACCTTTTCTCCGGTCAGCACAAGATACTGCTGCTGAAGCTCCTCCTCTGCCGCACAAAGTGCTTCTTCAAGCTGATCTTCCCGGACCGGCTTTTGTAAATACCGGAATGCCCTGACTTTAAAGGCATCCTGCATATAATCGGTATAGCCGGTTAGAAATATCACTTCTCCGTCATATTGCAGCTCCTTTAATTTTGCTGCCAACTCCATTCCGCTTGCCGGCGGCATCTCAATATCTAAAAAGACCAGATCATATTGGTTAAATGTATCTAACAGTCCCTCTCCTCTGAGATACATTGTCACAATACAATCCGGTCTGTGCGCTTCTAAAAGCTTTTTCAGTTGCTCCATGATGATCTGTTCATCATCACATATGGCTATATGCAGCATATTTATCACTTCCTAATTCAATCTGTCTGTATATTCCTTATATTACCAGTTCATAAAGAAATAGCAACTTTTTTTCTATTACAAATTTGTAATTTATTGCTCCACAGAAGTGATATTATTTATGTTTTAGTTTATCTCTCCAGACTGCCTGCTGCTCCATGACAAAGGAAATCCCAAGCGTCGCCAGCGGCAAAAGAAGCACCATGTAATAATAGATATAGCGCGATTTTGCTTCCCACAGAAGCTGGAACAAAAAGCCGCCGATCAGGAGCAGTGCCAGCACACAGAACAGATACTGTTCTAACATTCCTTTCTTTCCGGCTTTTCCTGTCAGGAGTCTGATACACCCCAAAAAGGCAAGCAGGTACAGTAAAAACTGATAGCTGTTCATATATGACAGATAAGGCTGATACCGGTTACCAAACATTAACTGGTATTTTCCATTGGATATCTGCTCGGTATCAACACTTGCGCGGAGTACCAGAAGAGATTCTGCCGTCGGCTCGTTCCACTGGCTGAGTGCTTTCCCTTTATAAAAGGCAAGACAGGCTTTTGGATCTTTTCCAAATTCCCGGATCCGTTCTGCCATGTAAGCTTTGGCTTCCTGGTCTACTGCTTCCGCATCATAGCCGCACTCTGCATACAGCTCCGGTCCGTAACCGTTATACCAGCCGTTCCCCCGGATATCCTCCATCATGCCCATAGCGATCCATGCAGATACCGGAATCCCATCTGAAACCTTTTCTCCCGCCCGCAGCTCATACTGCCATGTCACAAGCCCTCTGCCGGCAAATACAGCTGCAAAGGTCACAAGGATAGCTGCAAGCAACCATTTATCCCATTTTCTGATCATCATCAGCAGCAAAACAATTGCCACTGCGATCAGTACGATCATGGCATTTGCCCGGCATATGACCATCAGGCAGGCAAAAACCGCCAGCCACAGCATACGAAGCTTTTTCCGGTCATCCAGAAAGGCTGCAAGCTGCCATAAAAAGGCAAAGGTAAAGCAGATTGCCAGAGCTTCTCCGTATAAAAAGGGCAAATACAGATAGATCGGCAGATACAACAGATAGCAGACAGAAAAGCTGCTGCCCTGCCGGATAGCATGCAGTTTTTTCAGAAAAAGTTGTCCGAAGGCAAGTCCCGCCGTCATAGCAAGCAGATTGGCAAAAACAAGTGCCTTTACATTCCATACACCTGTCAGACGGAAAACAAGCTCCGTATACAAGGTCAGTCCGAGCTGATAAGGATACTGATCCAGATAACCGCCTGCCTGCAGCGGACTGTAATCTCCTTCTATGAACTTTGCCGCGCTGTCACAAATATACCATGGATCGCTTCCCGCCTGATAGACAGTTCCGTCCTGTATAAAGAAAAAGGCTGCCAGCACAAACATAAGGGCAAGCAGTGCCTGCAGCAGCTTCTGTTTCCGATAATTAACCTGTCTGATTCCATAAGAGACAAGTAACAGCAGAAAAAACAAAGCTGCTGCTCCCACCACCGTTTTCCAGACAGAATCCTTCTGCGGGGTTGCGATCTCCAGATATTCCACCGGGAAAAGATAGGAATAACGGAGCGCATACAAACTAAGCCCCAGCAGGATCAGACCTGCCAGAGCTATGATACATTTCATAAAAATGTCTGTTATTTTTTCTTTCATGCAGACTCCCTTTTCTTCACAACGGTACAAGTATATCGTATCTTAAGTAACCGTTGCGGATACTTGTCCGGTTATTTACGGACGATATTTTAGCTTGTATACAGTTGTGCATAAAAGCCCTTCTTTGCCAGAAGCTGTTCATGGTTACCCTGTTCAATGATATTTCCGTCTTTCATCACAAGGATCAGATCCGCATCTTTGATCGTAGACAGTCTGTGCGCCACGATAAAGCTTGTTCTGCCTTCCATCAGACGTGTAAAGGCACTCTGGATCTTCAGCTCTGTTCTCGTGTCGATGGAAGAGGTTGCTTCATCCAGGATCAGCATAGGCGGAAGTGCCAGCATGATACGGGAAATACACAAAAGCTGCTTCTGTCCCTGTGAAAGCATACCGCCGTCTTCTCCGATCACCGTATCATACCCCTTTGGCATACGGCGGATAAACGGATCAGCATAGGCTGCCTTTGCCGCTTCTATCATTTCCTCATCAGTTGCCTCCGGCTTACCCATTTTGATATTGTCACGGATCGTACCGGATTTCAGCCATGTTTCCTGCAATACCATACCATAGGAAGAACGCAGGCTCTTTCTTGTCATATCACGGATATCTGTCTGATCGACGCAGATCTTACCGCTGTTTACATCATAAAAACGCATCAGCAGGTTGATGATCGTTGTCTTACCACAACCTGTGGGCCCTACGATCGCAATATTTTGTCCCGGCTGTACCTGAAGGTTGAAATCCTGAATCAGCTGCTGCTCCGGTGTGTAGGAGAAATATACATGTTCTGCCGTTACATTGCCCTTTGCATCTGACAGCACAGCTGCATCTTCCGCATCCGGGATCTGGGACTTCTCCTCGATCAGTTCAAAAATCCTGCCCGCACAGGCAATGGCATTCTGCAGCTCCGTAATGACCGCGGATACATCGTTAAACGGCTTTGTATACTGATTGGAATAGCTTAAAAAGCTGGACAAAAGCCCGACTGTCATCTTGCCGCCGATAACGGCAAATGCACCTGTCAGTCCGACACCTGCATATACAAGAGCGTTGATAAAACGGGTACTTGGGTTTGTCAGGGAAGAATAAAAGATTGCTTTCAGCGAACATTTCTGCAATCTGTCATTGATCTCGTCAAAGCGGGCGATTGCTTCCTCTTCCTGTCCGAATGCCTTTACGACCTTGGCATTTCCGATCATTTCATCGATCAGTGCTGTCTGCTCTCCTCTGGTTATCGACTGCTCACGGAACATCGTATATGTGTGTGTTGCAATAAAGTTGGCAACAAACAGAGAAAGCGGTGTTACCACAACAACCACACAGGTAATGCCGACATTGAGTGTCAGCATGATGATCAGTGTTCCCAGAATGGTCACAATACCGGTAAAGAGCTGTGTAAAGCCCATCAGAAGGCCATCCGCGAACTGATCCACATCAGTGATCATACGACTGACGATCTCACCGTAAGAATGCGAATCTATATATTTCAACGGCAGATTCTGCAGCTTGTCAAAGGCTTCCTTCCGGATATCCCGTACTACATGATAGGTTACTTTATTATTGATCTGGTTCATGATCCACTGCAGAACAGCCGTGATCAGAACAAGTACACCGATCGCAAACAGATAGCCCTTGATCGGTCCGAAATGCACACCGGTCTCTACGATCTGGTCAATGGCACGTCCGACCAGGATCGGTACATATAGGGTCAGCACAACAACCGCAATGGAAAAGAGGAAGGATAACAGGATCAGCATTCTGTAATGTTCCAGATATTTCCAGACTTTTTTCAGAACATCTTTCTGTTTCATTTTACTCCACTCCTTTCTTATACTGGGATTCAAAGATCTCACGGTAGATCTCACATGTCTTTAACAGTTCGTCATGCTTTCCTTTTCCGACCAGCTTACCATCGTCAAGCACAAGAATCTGGTCTGCATCCATAATGGCATTGGTACGCTGCGACACAATAAACACGGTCGGATGATCCGGCATCCGGCGGATCGCTTTACGGAGGTTGGCATCCGTTGCCATATCCAGTGCGGAAGCACTGTCATCCAGAATAAGGATCGGCGCATGCTTCATGATCGCACGGGCGATCGTCAGTCTCTGTCTTTGTCCGCCGGATAAGTTCTTACCTGCCTGGGAGATCTGCCCGTTCAGTCCGCCTTTGACACGCACAACATCCGCAGCCTGCGCGATTTCAGCCGCCTCCTGCATCTCTGCTTCCGTTGCATCACGCTTTCCCCATTTCAGGTTCTCTGCGATCGAGCCCTGGAACAATACTGCCTTCTGCAGCACCATGGCAACCTGTCTCTGCAGTTCTTTTTTCGTATAATTCTTTACATTCTTGCCATCGATCAGGATCTTTCCCTGTGTTGCATCATAATAACGCGGAATCAGATTGACAAGCGAACTCTTACCGGAACCTGTTCCGCCGATAATACCGATGATCTCTCCCTTTTTCGCCGTAAAGGAAACATCTGAAATAGCAGCCTCACTGTCTGCATGATAAGCCAGTGACACATGATCGAACACAACCGCATTTTCCGGATCTGTCACTTCTGCTTCCGTTTCTTTTTCCTGCCATTCCATGGAAGAATGGATATCAAATACATCTGAAATTCTGTTTGCACTTGCCAGTGCTTTATTGATCGTCACGATCAGGTTTGCGAGCTTGATCAGCTCGACAAGGATCTGTGACATATAGTTATACAGTGCTACCACCTGACCCTGTGTCAGAATACCCTTCTGTACCTGCAGTGCACCTGTCCAGATGAGCACGATGATTGCAAAGTTGATGATGACATAGGTCAGCGGATTGGTCAGTCCTGAGATAGAACCGGACTTTTTCTGCATTCTGGTCAGTTCTTCGTTTTTCTGTCTGAAACGTGCCAGCTCTTCGTCCTCCTTACAGAAGGCGCGGATCACACGGATACCTGTCAGGTTTTCTCTGGCGGTCAAAAGAACATCGTCCAGCTTTGCCTGTACGGTTTTCATCATCGGGATATTCAGATACATGATTCCAAAGACAACGATCGATAACAGAATGATCGCACCGACAAAGCTGAGTGCTGCTTTAAAATCGATCGTAAATGCCATGATCATGGCACCGAATACAACGAACGGAGAACGCAGGAACAGTCTGAGTGCCATATTGACACCATTCTGCAGCAGGTTGATATCACTCGTCATACGGGTGATCATCGTGGAAGTTCCGATCGTATCTACCTCTGAAAAGGAAAGGCCCTGCAGATGGGAAAACAAAGCATGTCTGAGCTTTGTTGCAAAGCCGACCGCTGCCTTAGCACTGAAATACTGCGCCGTTACCGCGCAGGTCAGTCCGATGAGGGCAAGCAAAAACAGAAGCAGGCACATACGGATGACATAGCCCTTATCTGCATGTGCAATACCGGTATCGATAATAGCCGCTACGACAAGCGGTACAAACAGTTCAAAGGATGCCTCCAGCATCTTAAAAAGCGGTGCAAAAACGCATTCCTTTTTGTACTCACGCAAATAGATGAATAGTTTTTTCATGATCTTGTCCTTCTTGTAATGTCATTTTTTCTATGTTAGTATTGTGCTAAATTATAATGATGCTATACGGATTGTTACGTGCTCCGCACAGCGTGGTCTATGACTTTTGACCCTTGCATCATTATATATCAGACAGAAAGGAATTACAAATGACGAAGCTGCTATTTTCAGATATTGACGGAACACTGCTCAGAAAGGACGGAACGATCTCTCCCACTCTTGCCCGGAAGCTCCGGGAAATGGGACAGGCAGGGCATGGCATGATCCTGTGCTCCGGCCGCCCTCTCGACGGCATCCTTTTGGTGCAGTCCTACCTTGAAAGTCTCTCCATTCATTTTCCATACTCCTATGTGATCGCTAACAACGGTGCACTGGTCTATGACTGTAATGAAAAGAAAGCAGTTCTGGAGGACAGACTGCCTATAGAGCTGATCCCGCGGGCACAGGCACTTGCAAAGCAGTACCATGTCCATCTGCAGACTTATACCGATCACGAGATCGTCTGCGAAAAAGAAACACCGGAGCTTTTACATTATCAGACGCATGTGAAGATTCCTGCAATCTTTGCACCGGATTATACAAAAGCATTGTCCAGACCTCCCTTTAAAATGCTGGCGCTGAGTCTGGACGGTTCTGACGCACTGAAACAGTTCCGTGTGCAGATACAGGCCGCACTCGGAGACGGCGTACAGACAATGTTTTCCGGCGCAGGGTATCTGGAGATCTTCTCCGCACAGGCAAGTAAAGGCAATGCACTGCGTTTTCTGTGCGACTATCTTTCCGTTCCTGTCAGCGATAGTATTGCTGTCGGTGATTCCGAAAATGATATCCCGATGCTCCTTGCCGCAGGGCTCGGCGCCGCAATGCAGAATGCTACCGAAACAGTAAAATCCAGTGCCGGTTTTATTACCGCACTGGATCATGAACATGATGGACTTGCAGAGCTCATCGATACTTATATTTTGTAAGCCTCGGCTTACTTATGCTTCTTTGCGTATTTTCCCGCAGCCTTTCCGGCCTCATATCCGATCTTGTTGAGACCGGTCTGGTTGATGTGGATCGCATCATAATGGTAAGCGCCCGGATTTAAGCCAAACTGATAGGCTGACTTTGATACCATGATAAAGTTTTTATTGGTATCACAAAGCTTTTTCTGCGCCTTTACGATCTCATCCGTCTGTCCGATCGCAGCCTGATTCTGCCCGATCCGGATCATAAACACTTTTTTCACGCCAACCTTTTTCATCTTGGTATAGATCTTCTTCATACGGTTGTTGTACTGCCAGCCTTCCAGCCCCTGTGCAGCATCAGATTCTCCCTGATACCATACCATATAAGTATGGCGGATCTTAATACCCTTCTTTTTCATATATTTCTTTGCCAGCCTGACACGCCGCTGCGTCTCTTTGACCAGTCCGCGGTTCAGCCATGTATTGGTAGAGGTGCCTCCCCAGCTTGCGGAAACACCGACTACCGGTATCTTTGTCTGTTTGTAATAATTGATACAAAATGCACTGACGAGCGACCCTTTTGTGCTGTATGTACCGCTGTCCTCCAGACCGTTGATCCGGTTTGTGCCTTCTCCGAACGGCTCCTTCATCGTAATACATTTTTTTGTATTGGTGGAGATATCAAATTCATAAGCTGTTCCCGTATCCGGCTTTGGTGCAGCACCGGAATTGCCGCCGGAACCGCACATATTGCTCTGTCCGGCAAAAATGATCAGATCAACCGTATCATTTACCTTTACCGTATAAACCTTTTTGGTCGTTCCGTCTGTCTGCGTGATCTTCACGGTGCCCTTTTTCCGTGCCTCAACAAGTCCGCTGTTTGCCACCGCCGCGATTTTCGGATCACTGCTTTCAAAAGTAGCCGTGTAAGGGATCGATGTGCTGACATATCTTGTCTCGCCTGCCAGCATATTGATCTTTCCCGGTACTTTCGTTACCGTATATTCGATCTGTGTATCCGCTTCCGGATCTGTTTCTTCTGCTTTTACTTCTTTGGGAAGCAAAAATACAAGCCCCAGACAAAGAAGCAGCCCCGCCATCCAAATCTGATTTTTCCTTTTTCCGTTCCTTTTCATCTATAACCCTCTCCTTCATGTCCGGCAGCATATCAGAGACTCCGAACATCTATCAGTATACTGCATATAGTATAAAAAAGGAAGCAGGAGCCTGCTTTTTATGAAACCTTTGATCCTGATCGCCGGAACCATGGATGTCCACAGACGATATTATGAGCTCGTACAGAAAAGCGGTATGAACGCACAGATGCTTTCCTATCGTGCAGGGGAAGCCTTTCCATACAGCAGCCTGCAAAACCTTTCGTTTGATCTGCTCCTTCTGCCCGGCGGCGGCGACTTTGATCCCGCCTTTTATGGAGAAACAGCCGCAGGCGCAAAGCCGTCCGACGGTATGCTGGATCTGATGCAGTTTCAGCTTTTGCAGCTCGCCCTTGTACGCCAGAAGCCCGTGATCGGTATCTGCAAAGGCATGCAGCTCATCCATGTCTTTTTCGGTGGCAGACTTCTGCAGGATCTGCCCGAAGATAACATGCATTATTATCCTTACACAATGGGGGACGCCATTCATTCCGTCCAGCTTCTGCCGCTCCCTTCCATACAGACAAACAAAGAATATGCCATGCATTTCCCATCACAGGAAAAAGCATCTGCTTCCCAACGGGAAAAGCAAATGCTTTTTACACTTCTTGCCAGATTTTCTGTTGTAAACAGCGCACATCATCAGGCTGTTTCCGATCTGCCTGACTGTCTGATCTGCCTGCAGCAATCACCGGATGGGATCCCCGAAACAATCCTGCACAAGGATCTTCCCATCATAGGATTTCAGTGGCATCCGGAGCGTCTGCCAGCCTTTTTGCCGGCTCATTTTTCTGACCTTGTATCGATTCTCCTGCGGTGGGAGACTTCCGTATATTGAATTTATTCCTTGTTTCCCAGCTTTCTTGCAATCTCTGCCACGATCTGACGGATACTTTTCTGCTGACAGTCAATGATCAGATCCGCATACTTTTCATAAAGAGGGATCCTTTCCTGATAGATGTCATATAAGGTCTGATTCTCCCTAAGCGCAACGCCGCGCTTATGCAGATCTCCCAGACGTTCTTCGATCTGTTCGTATGGCAGGGACAGGTAGATGATCGTTCCGTTTTCTGCCAGATGCTGCATGGCATGTTTACCGAACACTGCACTGCCTCCGGTCGCGATGACAGTTTTCTCTGCGTCTATGCCTGCATTCACTTCATCCTCCGTCTGTAAAAAACCGTCAAGTCCTTTTTCCGTGATGATCTCATGCAACAGTTTTCCTGTCTGCTGCTGGATCACAATATCCGAATCCATAAAATGATAGCCCAGATTTTTGGCAAGGACAACTCCGATCGTGCTTTTCCCGACACCGGGCATTCCGATTAATACAATGTTGCTCTTCATGTTGTGTTCCTTTCCTCTTATCGCTGATACAACTTTGTCCATCCATGTTTTCCCGTCTGCCGGAATCCTGTGGAGGTTTTTCAAAATAACTATGCATCCATCTGCATCAGTTTCTTCAAAAGCTCCCAGATCCGCTGGGTGGAAGAAATGCTGAGTTTTTCTTTTGTCGTATGGATATCGTCGATATTCGGCCCGAAAGATACACAGTCGAGTCCTTCGATCTTCTGCGATAAGATACCACATTCCAGTCCTGCATGAATGGATAATACCTTTGGCTCTTTTCCCAGTACTTCCTTATAAGTGCGGACTACCTGCTCGCGCAGTTCTGAGTTCTCTTTATATTCCCAGGACGGGTACTCTCCGTTTGCTTCATATTCGCCTTCACTTTCAGCGATCATATTGCAGAGTTTTTCTTTCAGCGCCTGCTTTGCCGTACTGCTGCTGGAACGAAGAGAAAAACCGGCTTTTACCTCCTCTTCCGGCTCCATATGCAGCGTTGCAAAATTCAGGGAAGTCTCTACCAGTCCCGGCAGATCCCTACTCATTGCCTGCACACCGTTCGGTGCTTCCAAAAAGAAGGACATGACACGGAAGAAATCAGATGCGTCGATCGCTTTTTCATACTGCTTTTCTGCTTTTTCGAGTCTGATCTGTAAACCGGACTCTTTCTTTGCCCATTCCTCACGGAAGGAATTTTCCACAACGCCGATCAGCTTTTTCAGTTCTTCTTCCTTTGCTCCACAGGCGATCTGTGCTTTTGCTTCATGTGGAATGACATTATCCTTTGTACCGCCGTCCATTGTGATCACACGCACATCCAGCTCACGCTCCATCAGATACAGAAGCTCGCAGAGCAGCTTATTGGCATTGGCCCTGCCAAGACCGATCTCTACACCGGAGTGACCGCCCTTTAAACCATATACAGTAACAACATACTGCTCTTTATCGCCGATCTCTGTATAAGCGACCTGCCAGTTTGCATATACACGCAGACCACCTGCGCATGCCACGGTCAGCTCATCTTCCTTTTCGGAATCGATGTTCAGCATTTTCTTTCCCTGCAGCATGGAAAGATCGATCCCCTGTGCACCAAACATACCGGTTTCTTCATCTACCGTGATGATGACCTCAAGCGGCGGGTGCGGAATATCTTTGCTGTCTAAAAGTGCCAGCGCATATGCAACTGCAATACCGTCATCTGCACCAAGGCTTGTGCCTTTTGCGTAGACATAGTCGCCCTGCACAGCCAGATCCAATCCTTCCGTTTCCATATCTTTCTCACAATCCGGCTCTTTTACAGCAACCATATCCATATGCCCCTGTATGATGACCGGCTCTTTTTCTTCCATACCGGCTGTCCCATCTTTTTTGATGATGACATTGCCAAGCGTATCCTGTATATAAAACAGATTTCTTTTCTTTGCGAACTCTGCCAGATAATCGCTGATCTTCTGCGTATTGCCTGATCCCCGCGGGATCTGATCTATTTCTTCAAAAAACGAAAAGACGCTTTTCGGTTCTAAATTCTCTAACATACTATTCTTTCACTCCTTACTAAATATACGACAAAGAACACCGGAATACTCCGATGTTCTTTATTTATATCCCTATAGGATGTCCATTATGCAATCTTAGATTTTGCAATTTCTGCTAAAGACTTGAAGCCTTCTGCATCATTCACAGCCATCTCAGCCAGCATCTTTCTGTTGATGTCGATTTCTGCGAGCTTTAAGCCGTACATGAATTTGCTGTAGCTAAGACCGTTCATTCTTGCTGCTGCATTGATACGAGCGATCCAAAGCTGTCTCATCTGACGCTTTCTCTCTTTACGTCCTGCGTAAGAGGATGCCAGTGCACGCATTACAGACTGTTTTGCAACTCTATACTGATTAGATCTTGCTCCTCTGTAACCTTTTGCAAGTTTTAATACTCTATTATGTTTTTTCTTTGCGTTCATTCCGCCTTTGATTCTTGCCATTTCTATGCTTCCTCCTTACGATTTATAAATATGGTGTTAACTTCTTCATGTTCTTAACATTTGTTGCATCTGTCATTGCAGGTTTTCTAAGATTTCTCTTAGTCTTTGCAGATTTCTTTGTTAAGATATGGCTCTTGTAAGCTTTATTTCTTACTAATTTTCCTGTTCCTGTTGTTTTAAAACGCTTTGCAGCTGCTCTGCTTGTTTTTACCTTTGGCATTTTAATTTCCTCCTTGATATTGATTCAAATGTATTTTAACGTTTAGCCGTCAAAAACATGGTCATGCTT
>OHNI01000185.1_pt1 | contig 25401 bp, 22 predicted proteins | sample 1569501 | NCBI WGS metagenome assembly OHNI01 (sample SAMEA3879542, study PRJEB24766) | human gut metagenome | biome: human-associated habitat; feature: feces | place: USA | collected 1985/1987
CATAGGGTATCCTGCTGTGATACCCACGCAATCTCTCCGCTGTGAAATTCCGGTTACATACTGTCACCACTGACGATTCTTTTATCTTCAAGACGAGAAAAGTTCTGGCGATAGTAACGTTTAATCATCGATATTCTTATTTTATTTTCTATTTTACCAACTAATCTGGCGATGCATTTTACGATATTGTCCGGGAGTTATACCAGTGTATCTCTTAAAAATAGAAATAAAATAACTTTGAGATGAAAAATTCAAGTAAGTACTGATTTCACCCAGACTATAGTCGGAATGTGCCAGTAAATTCTGTGCCTTTTCGATAAGAACTTTATGGATAAAAACAGTAAGCGTCTGTCCGGTTTCTTTATGGAACAGGGCAGACAGATATTTAGGTGTTAAATTAACTAAAGATGCCAGTTGATTTAAGGTTAAAGTTTTATTTTTTCCATGATAGATATAATCAATGACGCGAGAAATAGCTGGTGAATAGTAATTTTTTGGCGTCTTTTTTGCCTCAGCAACACGAAGCGTAAATTCAATAGCCATCTGTTCATTTAATTTCATTAAAGTGTCAACATCGGTACATTGTTCCATTTTTCGTATATATACATCACTTAAGGAAAAAGCAGTTTCCTCATTAAGTCCTCCTTCGATGGCATATCTGGTAACTAAAGTTGTATTAGCAATACTTGCATAAAAAAGTAATTTTAATTTGGAATTGGAAGAGGTCATCTTTCCGTAAACAGTTGTTGGGAGTGAATAATAAGTATTCTCCAATGCATGAATATCTCCGTTTGAAACACATTCGAGAATTGCCTTTTCCTGTGCATAAGATGTATGTATCCGTTCATTTTCTGCATTTTCCAACAGTTCATGTGTGAGTGAAAAATTGATGTCTGACTTCATTTTATACATAGGTGATTCCTCCTGTCAAAAACACGATAAATTGACATAAAACACGATAAATCGATATAATTATATGCCGGAAATAGATAAAATGCAATTAAGAGATTAAAAGAGAGGAAAAGCGATGAACATTGATAAAATATGCGAACAGTTAACAATAGATGAAAAAATCCGGCTTTTAGGCGGTGTTGGTGACTGGCATACTTATGACTGTAATGGAAAAATCCCCTCTATTATGATGACAGACGGACCACATGGGATTCGAAAACTGGAGCAGGAAAAGGTTGGGGATATTGAAACCAGTAAGCCAGCAACCTGTTTTCCAACTGCAAGTGCAATAGCCTGCAGTTGGAATCCTGCTATTGTTAAAAAGATGGGTGAAGCGATTGCGAAAGAAGCAAAAAAAGAGCAGATATCCATTGTGCTAGGCTGCGGAATCAATATCAAGCGTTCTCCTTTATGCGGAAGAAATTTTGAATATTTCAGTGAAGATCCGTATTTGACAGGAAAGCTGGCAACGGGATATATCGAAGGTGTACAGAGTCTTGGAATAGGTACGAGCTTAAAGCATTATGCTGTTAATTCACAGGAAACAAGACGAATGACATCCAATAGCCAGATTGATGAAAGAACTCTTAGGGAAATATATCTGTCGGCTTTTGAAGAAGTTGTGAAAAAAGCAAAACCGACTTCTGTAATGGCTTCATACAACAGGATTAATGGCGAATTTGGAGCAAGAAATAAATACTTACTGACAGATGTTCTGAGAAAAGAATGGAAATATCAAGGTGGTGTGGTGTCGGATTGGGGAGCAGCAAATGATATTGTAAGCTGTATGAAAAATGGTCTTACACTGGAAATGCCAGATCCGAAAGGTTTCCACACAGATGTGTTAAAGGAAGCGTATAAGGATGGCCGGATTACGGGTCAGGAACTGGATAACTGGACTAAGAATGTTCTGCAGAATTTTGTATCACTTCATAAAAATATAGAAGAAAATTATGAGGTAGATATGGAAGAACAGAATCAGGTGGCACGTAAACTAGAAAATGAAAGTGCAGTGCTTTTGAAAAATAATAGTGTTTTGCCAATTGGAAAAGAGAAGAAGGTAATAATTATTGGAGAGCTTGCCAGGCAGATGCGATTTCAGGGAGGTGGGAGCAGTCATATCCAGCCGATGAAGATGACAAATGCGATTGAAGCAATACGTGAAAAAGGATATCAGGTAACTTATATACAGGGATATCAGAATGAAAAGGAAGAATTAGGAGAAAAGCAACTACAGGATACGATAGAAAAACTGAAACAGGAATATAGAAAAAAGGATTGTGTAATTCTATATTTTATCGGTCTTACAGAATCTTACGAGGGAGAAGGATACGACAGGAAAAATCTTAAAATCCCTCAAAATCAGAAAGAGCTGTTGGATGAAATTGCAGAAACTGTCGGAAAAAATCATATTGCAGCAATTAGTTTCGGTGGTGCGCCTATGGATTTTAGTTTTGAAAAGAATGTAGGAGCAATTCTTCACATGTACCTCGGAGGACAGGCTGTAGGGGAATCTGTTGCTGACTTAATCAGTGGAGAGGTGAATCCATCCGGTAAATTGGCAGAGACAATTCCGTTTTCAGAAAAAGATACCCCGGCATGGAGATATTTTGCACCTCCGAATGATGATGTAGAATACAGGGAAAGCATTTTTGTAGGTTATCGTTACTATGAGACATTCCATGTTCCGGTAAAATATCCGTTTGGTTATGGACTTTCCTATACTTCTTTTTCCTATTCGGAATTGAATGTACCGGAAGTATATAGTGGTGGAAAGATACAAATTCGTTTTAAAATTAAAAATATCGGAAAAGTGAGTGGAGCAGAAATAGCACAGTTATATATCTGCCCGAACGAATCAGATGTTATCAGAAGTCATATAGAACTAAAGGGATTTCAAAAAATATATCTGCATCCGGGAGAAGAAAAAGAAGTTATACTAGAGCTGGATGAAAGAAGTTTTTCCGTCTATGATGTAGAGAAAAAAGCCTTTTCCATGTTAAGCGGCAAATATCAGATCTGTATCGGAGCATCGGTACATGATTTGCAATTAAAGGCGAATATGGAAGTAGTAGGAAATAGTTATTTTAGAAATGAAAGAGAACTGTTTCCGGATTATTTTAGAGAGCAGCCACATGGAATGGAAATCAGTGCAGAACAATTTTATCAGCTATTAGGCGGTGAACCGAAACATGACAAAGGAAAAAAGCGTGGAGAGTATACGGTTTACGATTCCTATCAGGATGTGGTAAATGTCTCAATGTTTGGAAAATTTGTTCGTGGAGTCGTACATATCGGACTTAAGATTATACTTCGGGGAAAATCAGAGCGGGACCCGGCCTTTAAAATGGTAAAAATGGGAGTCGAAGAAGGAAATCTGGAAGGACTGATTGCAACCAGTGGTGGAATTGCAACTCCGAAGTTAATCGATATGTTAGTTTACAATGCAAATAAAAAATATCTGCAGGCTTTTAAAAGACTGCTGAAGAAATAGAGAGAGGGAGGAGTCGTATATGGAAAACAATAAATTGGATAAACGCACAAAATGGAGCTATTGTATAGGAGCAACCGGAAGAGATATGGCGTATGCACTTATCTCTATGTTTCTTCTTACATATATTCAATATACGATGAAACTGACAGTTGCCCAATATGCAGTAATATCAGCAATTATGGTAGTGTGTCTGCTGTGGGATGCCATTAATGATCCAATGATGGGAATTATTATTGAAAATTCGCATTTGAAAGCCGGAAAATTTAAACCTTGGATTTTTATAGGAGTAATTTTAAACAGCCTGATAATTATCTGCTTGTTTACAGTAAGGCCGGAAGGATGGGGATTTGTTGCATTTTTTGGAGTGGGATATCTTTTATGGGGAATGACTTACACAATGAATGATATTGCCTATTGGGGAATGCTGCCGAGTCTTACATCAGATCCGGGAGAACGGAACTGGCTGGTAACCGTACAGGGAATTTTTATCTGTATCGGACAGTTTTCTGTTGCAGGTCTGCTCCCTGATATGGTAGCTGGAAATGCGATTATGGCATATCGGACGGCTGCGATTGTGATTGCTTTTTGTTTTATTGGTTTCCAACTACTTACAGTGTTTGGAGTAAAAGAGAGAAAACGACCGGAAAAGAAGAGAACACTGTCATTAAAAGATATGTTTCATATATTCCTGAGAAATGATCAGTTGATAGTGATTGGAATTGCATGTTTATTATTCCAAATCGGAAATGGTCTTCTGATTATGATTGGAATGAATTTCTTTTATTTTGAATTTGGATATTCTGTAGGTGGCAGTATTGTATTTTGGTTTACAATTATGTATGGATTAGGAACGCTGATATCAGAGGCATCTTTTGCGTGGCTTTCCTCAAAATTCACACGAAATCAGATTATAACTGCAGCTACCATCATTACAGTCATTGGGTATATGCTTTTTATGAGTGTAGGCTACATTTTACCAAAAAGTGTTGTTTTACTGAATATCATCGGTTTTCTAATCTTCTTTTCGCAGGGAGCATTCAATATGACGATGATTGTCATGTTAAATAATACCATAGAGTATGATGAAGTCCGGTTTCATGAACGACATGACAGTATTATCTCAGCAGTAAGATCTTTTGCAACAAAGCTGGCCAGTGCGGTTGATCAGGCGGTTGTTGCGTTAATACTGATTATAAGCAATATCTATGCAATCAGTCAGAAAATATCCGGATTAGAAATAAAAGCTGGTACAGGAGAACTTACTTCGGAAAATGTAATTGTACAGGCAGATAAATTTATTCAGACAGCAGATGCCGGACAAAGATTTATATTGCGTCTTGGAATTGTAGCTGTTCCGGTAATTTCTATAGGAGCTGCTTATATACTGATTAAACGGAAATATATTATTGACGAACGTAAGTATGAAGAACTGGTAGCGGAAATAAAAAGCACAAATAAAAAATGATTCAATTAGTTGTGATGACCTTATAATTTATGAGTTTAGAAAAAGGTGATATGAATGACAATTGATGATTTTATATATGAAAATAGTATTGTACGTGATAATGGTTCTGAATATACAGCAGATCATATAGATAGGGTGATAGAATCTGTTTGTAATAATTATGGATTAACTATAAAAATGATTTCTACAAATTATGTTTTCCACGTATTATAAAAGCGAGTGAAGAAAAGGCTTTGATTTGGGATCAAACATATTGGGAATTGTTCAGTCTGTATTTAGCGTATTTCACAGATTTAAATGCTATTCAAAAGAAGATAATTGTGTATGATGAGAGTTCTGTACAGCCGAAAATATTGATTCCATACACCATTAAAAATAGAATATAAGGATGCGTAAGGAACGATAAAATGAATTCATGCGGGAAAGGCATGGATTCTTTTTTTTGCTTCGAACGGAAGGCCTATCTGTAAAAAATATTTAAGTATATTAGAAGCAGATGCTCTGGATTTGGTGTAAAAATAGCTGCACGCTGCCCTCAAGTCGCCATATTTAATTATTGGCGACGGGGAAAGTGAAATATTGGCGACTTGGGCGACGCAGGTTGACAAAAATAATTGTTTATGGTGACTTGGAATACTAATTCCGGTTGCAATACAGGATGGTTGTATTCAGATTGCGTTCATTATAATAACGATGATTGCCAACCACAGGGGACTTGCTGCACCGGCAGGTTCAGTGTTATCGGTTGTGATATGCGCTGCCGCATTCGTATATCTTAAGAAAAGAGGGAAGCTGGGATAAGTGAAAAGTTATCTGATAATTTTATAATATTTGAAAAGAATAACTATTACTACGATTTATGATTTAATAACCAACATTTATTTTACAGGAATGACAAATGGGGTTATGATACCATTATCAAAGGCAAAGGAGCCGGAAATCTTTAGGGGATTCTGGCTCTTTTTTGCATTAGCAAGTATTTGAAGGAGGAAATATATATATGGAATACGAGATTTCTAATCGTTTATCAGGTGTACATGGTTCGATGATACGAGAACTTTTTAAGTTAGGAGCAAGCAAGGATATTATATCTTTTGGTGGTGGCAATCCGTCAGCAGAGACATTCCCATGCAAGGAGATAGAAGAGATAGCTGCAAATGGACTCAGCGAGAATCCTGTCTCTTTATTACAGTATGGACTGAGTGAAGGTTATACACCTCTGCGTGATACCATGAAGAAATATCTTGAGAAGAAGGAAGGCTTTGATTTCGAGAATAATGAGCTTTTCATAGTGTCAGGCGGACAGCAGTGTGCGGACCTTACAACTAAGGCACTTGTTAATGAAGGAGACGTTGTGCTTACTGAAGAGCCTGCATTTGTAGGCTGCCTTAATACATTCCGTTCTTACGGTGCAAAGCTTGTAGGAATCCCAATGGAGCAGGACGGAATGAATATAAATGCGCTTGAGGAGGCTTTAAAGGCTAATCCTGATGCAAAGCTTTTATACACAATTCCATCTTTTCAGAATCCTACAGGAATCACAACTTCTCTTGAGAAGAGAAAAAAAGTGTATGAGCTTTGCTGCAAATATGATATCGCAATATTAGAGGACAATCCTTACGGTGAATTAAGATTTGCAGGTGAAAATGTGCCAACTATCAAATCAATGGATACAGAGGGCAGGGTTATATATGCAGGAAGCTTCTCAAAGGTAATGGCACCTGCATTCCGTCTTGGCTTTCTTGTGTTCAACAAGTCGCTCACAGGACCGCTTACAGTTGCAAAGCAGTGCACAGATGTACATTCAACTGTACTTTTCCAGTACATTTGTAATGAATATATTAATAACTATGATTTTGACAAGCATCTCGAGGATTCAAGAAAGGTGTATGAGCATAAATGTAATCTCATGATGGAGTGCATGAAGAAGGAATTCCATCCTTCAGTAACCTTCGGTCACCCTGAGGGTGGACTTTTTGTAATGGCATTCCTGCCAGATGGAATGGATTCTGCACCATTTGTAAGGGAGGCCATTAACAGAGGCGTTCTTTCAGTTCCGGGAGCAGCGTTCTTAGCAGATGAGAACCAGAAATCTAATGGATTCAGACTTAACTATTCGACACCTTCTGATGAACAGATTGTTAAGGGAATCGAGATTCTTGGAAAACTTACATACGAGTGGATTAAGTAGGAGGAGTGAAACATTATGAAGATAGCAGCATTCAGCGTTCGTCCAGATGAAAAACAGTATTTTGATACATTTGCAAATGTATACAAGGTGGAATTACAGATTAATAGAAGCGGATTTACAGCAGATGATATAGAAAGTGTCAAAGGCTGTGAGGCTATGTCGGTGTGCGATGGCATGTGTGACTTGTCAGCACCTGTTCTTGAAAAGCTTGCAGCAGAAGGTGTTAAGTATATCGGTTTCAGGACAATCGGATATAACAGTGTTGACCTTGAGGCAGCAAAGCGCCTTGGAATCCGTGTTGCACACAGCGGATATTCGCCATATTCAGTTGCCAATTATACAGTAATGCTTATGCTTATGTGTATCCGCAAGGCTTTGTATGTAATGATGCGTTCGCACACAGCGGATTATTCACTTGGTCCTATATGTGGACGAGAAATGCAGAATATGACAGTAGGTATTATCGGAACAGGAAGAATTGGAAAGGCAGTAATTAAGAATCTTTCAGGATTTGGATGTAAGATTATTGCGTATGACCCATACCCTGCAAAAGACCTTGAAAATGTTGAATATGTAACGCTTGATGAATTGTACGCTAAGTCAGATATTATCTCGCTTCATACTTTTTTAAGTGATGAGACATATCATATGATTAATAAGGATTCAATTGCAAAGATGAAGGATGGCGTTATCCTTATAAATGCGGCTAGAGGTGCACTTGTTGATACAAAGAATCTGATTGAGGCTGTTGAGAGTGGCAAGATTGGTTCAGTTGGAACTGACTGCTGCGAGGGTGAAGATGATTTTATCCGTACAGACCGTAAGTATGATGACCTTGTTGTTAATCACGATTACATCATACTTAAGTCTTTCCAGAATACTATTGTCACACCTCACATTGCATTTTTCACAGATCAGGCTGTGTCTGACATGGTTGAGTCTTCAGTTAAGAGTGTTGTGCAGTTTGCAGCCGGTGAAGACACACCATTAGAAGTGCATTAAAATACACAGGTGCATTATTTATTCAATTTCTTGAAATATTCTTCAAGCTGGTGCTCGAAGATTCGCTGATTTTCTGAGCAGAATGAGCCAAGCGGCTGATAATAAATGCTTCTGAAATGTGGACAGTCATCTATATGCAGCAGGCTTATGTTTTCAGGAAGGCTGCTGCTTGTCCATGTTACAGAGGCAACAAATGATACTCCAAGACCGAGACTTATGAGCTTGCCCTGTAATATGTAATCATTGCATGAGTAGGCTATCTGAGGAGTTTTCTTACATTTACAGAATATTGAATTGAACACTCCGGCGTAAGATGGAGTATCTGCAAGGTCAATGAATTTCTCGTCCATCATCTGTTCTACTGATATGTGTCCGGTATGGGCAAGTGGATGTGATGATGAAACGGCAAGGCAGATTTCTTCTGTCATAAGAAGATGTGCATTGTCTGGAATATCATAAGCTGATGAGACAGAATCAATCAGCAGGTCACACCCTTTTGGTTCAGAAGATATTGAAAAGCTGACATGAGGGTGCTCATGGATAAAATCTTTAAGTACATTGCTGACAAGAACTGCACTTGAGCGGAGACAGAGCCTTATTTCGCCGGCATCTCCAAGACTTTCACTGACAGCACGCGCAGCATCTTCTGAAAGAGCCAGTATTCTTAATCTGTTGCAGTGGACATATGGTATTGTGATAATAACCCGCCGCAAGGATATGATAAATATAAAAAAGGTATTTGTCAATCCTGTGACAATATCACTTGTTGTAGGACTGTTTCTTTTTATTACGGGAATAAAACTGCCAGGTGTAATAAACAGCACGATGGCTGGAGTTGCAGCACTTAATACACCTGCAGCCATGATAGTACTGGGATATTATCTGTCATGTGTCAGAATCTGTGACTTACTGCTTAATCCATCCCTGTATCTGGCATCGTTTGTCAGGCTTATAATAATTCCGTTGCTTACACTGCTTGTACTTTATATTATACCGGTGGGACATGGTCAGATTGGAATGATTACACTGATTGCTGCGGCAACACCAATTGGAACGAGTACGGCAATATTTGCACAGAAATTCGGGCAGGATTATGAGCGGGCGGTATGTATGGTCTGCCTGTCAACGCTGTTTTCAATTATTACGATGCCAGTTGTGATGTATCTGGCGCAGATGTGGATTATGTAGTTTAACTATTATTTTTGGTTATGGTTAGATAACCAACATGTATTTTACAGGAATAACACAATGGTATATTATACAGACATCAAAGGCAAAGGAGCCATGACCCGGAAGGGGTAATGGTTTCTTTGCTTTTTTGTGTATAAGATATCTTTGCAGGAAAATGTATAGTAAATGTGGCTATTCACAATATGAGAAAGAAAGGAACTAAAGTTATGGGAAATAACGGAATTGAATTGGAAAGAGATGGCTTTAAGAGCCGTACAGGTTTTATTCTTGCCTGTATCGGTTCGGCAGTAGGAATGGGAAATATATGGCGTTTTCCATATATGGTATCTGCATGGGGTGGTATGACATTTTTAATACCTTATGTAATATTTGTAATACTGATAGGTTCAACAGGTGTTATAGAGGAGATGGCACTTGGCCGTGCGACTAAGGGCGGACCTATTAAAGCATTTGGCGACTGTATGCAGATGCGTACAGGAAAGAGAAAAGCAGGTGAGGCAATTGGTTTTATTCCTGTGCTTGGCTCACTGGCTTTGGCAATGGGCTATACTGTAGTTGTTGGCTGGATATTCAAATATACTTATCTTGCATTTTCTGGAAAGCTTTCAGCAATGGGCAATGATATGTCAGCTATTGGTGGGATGTTTGGAAGTACAGCAAGCTCATTTGGCAATAATATGTGGCTTATAATCGCGATGGTTGTAACTGCTGTTATTATGGCACTTGGTATTGCAGGCGGAATTGAGAAAGCAAACAAGGTCATGATGCCTTTGCTTTTCATCATGTTTGTAGGACTTGGAATATATATCTTCACGCTTCCTGGTTCAAGTGCAGGTTATAAATACATTTTTACTCTTAATCCTAAGGGACTTCTTGATATAAAGCTCTGGATATATGCATTTGGTCAGGCGTTCTTCTCACTGTCTATCGCAGGTAACGGAACTGTTATCTATGGTTCATATCTTAGTGATAAGGAAAATGTTGTTACTTCAGCAAGAAATGTTGCTGTATTTGATACTATTGCTGCTTTATTAGCTTCATTTGTTATTATTCCAGGTATGGCAGCAGGCGGTGCCGAGTTATCTTCAGGTGGTCCCGGACTTATGTTTATCTACCTTGTAAATGTATTTAATGGTATGCCGGGTGGCAAGATTGTAGGAATTGTATTCTATGTATGTGTTCTGTTTGCCGGCATGAGCTCACTTGTTAATCTGTATGAAGCTCCGGTTGCAACTATTCAGGAGAAGCTTAAGCTTAACCGTGTTGCATCTGTTGGAATTATTGCAGTGGCTGGCTGTGTTGTGTCACTTGTAATACAGGGTATTGTATCAGACTGGATGGACGCAGTATCTATCTATATCTGCCCACTTGGCGCAATGCTCGCAGCAATTATGTTCTTCTGGGTTGCAGGAAAGAAGTTTGCTGTTGATGCTGTTAATGCAGGTGCAGATAAGCCTATTGGAAAGTGGTTTGTACCACTTGGCAAATATGTCCTTGTCCCACTTTCACTTGTTGCACTTATTGCAGGTGCTTTACTTGGTGGAATTGGCTGATGGAGGTTTAGACTGGTTGATTGAGACTGGCGGATTGCAAAGCAATCCGCCTTTTTTTGCGTGGTGGAGTGAGAAATAGCGGCGGATTGTACTTTGAGGTGGAGGGGAGGCAGGAGGAAGTCCAAAAGGAGCAGAAATGAAGTGGTAATCTAAAAGTAGACACCAACCCAATTATTGTAGACATTATTTATATATAAGAGTATCATTATTAGATAGATAGTAATAACAGGTGATTTTTTGAAACAACGGAGGCGATTAAGATGAAGTTTGGAATGAGAACACCCAGTATAAAGAAATCAATAAAGGCAAGAACAACCGGAAAAGCCAAGCGAGCTGTTAAGAAAGCTTTGATTCCAGGGTACGGAAAAAAATGTGCAGGATGGATTAAGAATCCAAAGAAAGCAGCTTACAATAAGGTTTATAAGAAGACGAGCTTTGGCATTATGGATTTATTTAAGTAACTATCAGGAGGATTACATCATGGAACGAGTAGTACAATTTTTAAAAGAAGCAGAGACATATTATTTGGCAACAGTAGAAGGCGACCAGCCAAGAGTTAGACCTTTTGGAACTGCACACATTTTTGAAGGGAAGCTGTATATTCAGACTGGAAAGGTAAAGGATGTTTCAAAGCAGATTCACGCAAACCCGAAGGTAGAAATCTGTGCATATAAAAATGGTGAGTGGCTTCGTGTAGCCGGAGAACTTGTAGAAGATGACAGAAGAGAAGCAAGACAGTCTATGCTCGATGCTTATCCATCTTTACAGAATATGTACTCAGCAGATGATGGAAATACAGAGGTGTTCTATTTAAAAAATGCGACAGCTACATTTTCATCATTTACACATGAGCCGGAAGTAGTGAAGTTTTAATGACTAAGGATGAATGGTACAGGCAGTTATTTGAGCGACTGGATAATTCCAAGTTCCGAAGCAGTTTCCATCTGAAGCAGAAGTTATGCGCTATTACTATATTCGAATTTAGTTTATTTGAATCAAAGCAAAAAGCTCGAAGAAGGAGAAATTGTTCATGGTTTTATTGGTTGTAGATGCACAGAATGGTATCGTGGATGAACGCTTATATGAGTTCAGAAAGTTTGTTGGTAATATCAAAAAGCTGATTGGAGCAGCTCGAGAACAAGGTATAGAAGTTATTTATGTACAACATGATGATGGACCAGGTACCGGATTCTCTATCGGGGATGATGAGTTTGAGGTTTATTCCGAGTTTCAACCGATGCCTGATGAAAAACGGTTTATCAAGTCCGTATGCAGTGCGTTCAAAAAGAGAGTGGTCTGTTTGAGTATCTGACTGCAAAGGAAGAAAAAGACGTGATGATTTGTGGCATTATGACTGATTTCTGTATCAATGCCACGGTAGAGGCTGGTTTTGAGCATGGCTTACACATGATTGTTCCTGCCTATGCAAATTCTACGCAGGACAATGAGTACATGACTAGGGAACAGGCTTACCATTACTATAATGAATTTCTCTGGCCTGAACGATATGCCGACTGCGTACCAATGGACAGGGCATTGGAATTACTCAAAAAATGATATAGCGTAAACGGTCTTTGCTGAATACCTTTGTTACCGAAATACATTACATAAACTTCAAGATTATGTTGCAGTAAATTCAATAAATCAGTATCATATATTTATACATACAAACAGCGTAGAAGTTTTAAAATATGAATGCGGAATAAAACAGAGGATAAGAGGATATGAAGAACGATGAACCGGAGATAAAACCGGCATACAAAAATCCTTTAATGGAGCATTACGAGTGTGATGGCCAGATAAACATGTTCAGGTATCTGGATAAATAATTTCGTTTATTTGGAGAGGCTGGATAAAAAATGCAGATATTTGTAGACGCAGACGCATGTCCGGTAGTGGACATCATAGAGAAAATAGCAGAAAAAGTATCTTTAAACGCCCAAATTAGAAAAATTACTCTTCTTCACTCTTCTTCAACTTCGAATAATAACTATCCGCAGTATAAAGCGCCGCCACCGGATTATGCCCCAATACACGGTCTTTCGTCACTGCTGTCGTAGTCAGTGCCTCGGAATATTTGTAAAACAGACTGTCATGCCCCACACAAAGTCCGACCACAACATTCAGGTCCGTCTTCGCCTTGTTCAGAAGCTTTGCCTGCAGGATCGGATTACACATATTCACACCGACACCTTCGCAGCATTCCGGGATGCCGACCGATGTCTTCTTCTGTGTTCCGGCTTTACAGCCGACACCATACACCTCAAAGCCATGTCTGCGCAGGATATCTGCCAGGATACGGCTTTCTTTCAACAATCCGACACAGGTTGCGATCCCGATCTTTTTCGCATTAATCTTCTTTGCAAAATCCATGATTTCTTCGACACGGGTATGTTTGCAGTAATTCTCATACTCTACTTCAGCTGCAGCGATTGTTACTTTGCGGTTCTCGTCTTCATTGTAGCATTCCATAGCTTCATTTAGAACTTCTTCATCCATGTGTGTTGTCAGACAGAAATCCGGATAGGTTTTATCCATTTTGTTGCAGTTTTTTACTGCGCAGTCGATACAGGACATGTCTTCATTTTTCATTTTTTCATTCTCCTTTTGTATACCTTGGTATCTACAGAGGCCTTCCACTGGCAGATTCTCTAGATTAAGCTTTACTTTGTAAAATATCCTCTATTTACTTCATAATAACAAATACTTATACTACAGACAATGGTTTTTCGTTTTTATTCTCTTATTTTTTTCCTTTTGCAAACTGGAATTTGACAAGTACCTTATAGCTTCATATTTTCAAACCTATTATATCAATTTTTTCTTGATTTAATCATAAAAAATGCTATACCAGCAACTATTATGTATCCGAACAATGAAATAACAGATGATTCAATTCCAAACTCACCACCTGTGATGGCGAAATCTTTTGAATTAAGTACATATGTCATTACAGAATATTTATCCATTTTTTCCCCAATGGCTAATCCTCCACCAATAATCACAACGTTCCAGATAGCATGAACTATTCCGCTATTCCGGTAAATGCAACCCCTGCACTTAAAGTATTGAACATCTGATTTCCATTCATATTTGAGGATACATACTTACCGTTGAATATTAAAAGATAACTTCCTTTCCACGGAGAGAATATCATTTTCAACTAACAATTCGGTAATGTTCATAAAGAACTGACGGTATACGAATAAGATTATGCAGCGTAATATTTATTATATTGCATGTATAAATTGATTTACATAGAACAATGCAGCCCCGATAGCAGGAGTGTATTGTCCATTTGTGCCAACAAAAATGTGCTCTTTGTTTAATGCGAATGGTGAGGAAACATTGATATGTTTAGTCAGGTAGGCAATGTCATCCTCTAAAAAATATGGTGCCAGATAACCACTGATGATAATAGGCGCATCAATAATTAAATTAATGTTTTTCATGGCAAAGGCCAGGTGATGGAGATAATCTTTCCAGATTTGTGTAAGCTGGGGAGATTTTTTTTCGCGTAAAAGAGAGAAAAAGTCTTTTATATTCATACCGGCAGCCTGTTCCAGAGCGTTGGCGGAACAGTAAGTTTCCAGACAGCCGCGGTTTCCGCAATAACAGAGCGGTCCATCTGGATTAATACAGATATGTTCGATCGTGCCGCTGTGCATAGAACTTCCCTGATGAATCTGGTGGTTTGTGATGATAGCGCCTCCGAGATTACGATTCAGTAGAAAGACAACGGCGCTGTCAAGTTCCGGGTGTTTCCATAATTCCAGAAAGGCAGCAGACTTTGAATCATGTTCCAAATAACATGGATAAGGCAGATAACGGGAAAAGTCCTCCAGTATCATGCCTGTATTGTTCATGATATTTCCATACAGCACAGTAGAGTGATCAGGGGATGTGATTCCTTGTGTAGCGATGGAAACACCAAGTATCTTTTCTTCATCATACTGATTTATGGCAATGAATTCTTTGATTTTATCGGTGACCTGCTTATAGTAATCCGGCGTGTTGGAATATGGAAATGGAATGGTATTGGTATAGAGTGTATTTCCGTACAGGTCAACGGCAGTGATATGGAACATATTCTTTAAAATACCAATGCCAATGGAAATTCTGAAGTCAGATACAATCTGAATCGCATTTGCTTTTCTTCCGCCGGTGGATTCGAAATATCCATTTTTTTCTATTAAGCCATCCTGCTCTAACAGGTTCAGATTCTGGCTTACGGTGGACAATCCCATCTGTAAATCCTGAACGATCTGGAGCTTGGATGTTATTTTTTTTCTGTAGATGTATTGATAAACTTTTGATCTGTTTATTTTTTTTACGCTGATATTGGTTAAACCTTTTTCACTCATAAGATTTTCCTGATTCTATTATGGTAGCTGTTTTATAAATTATATATTTGATATAGTCTGGCAGAGCGCAAAAACTTGTCAGATTTTCTGGATTATATTATTTCCTGAATTGTTATAGATAGAGTTAAGTTCTAGCTTTATGTATATTGTAGTATATAGAAAGTGAAAATGCAATAACGATAATAAGAACAGTAATGGTCAATATAACTGGTAAAAATGCATAAAATAAGATTAAAAAAATTATACTTTTTGTCAATAGACTTTTAGATAGGGAGGATATATACTCGACTTACAGTTGAGATATAAACGTAAGTTTGAAACATAATAAAAAGAAAACAAGGAGTATATATCATGAAATTATCACTGAATGGAATCAAAAAACAGGAAGCATGGGAAAAGGCCGGAATCACTCTGCCAGGTTATGACGTAGAGGCTGTTTCTGAGAAGGCGAAGAAAGAACCTGGTTGGGTACATTTCGGAATCGGAAATATTTTCCGTGTATTTATCGGTGGTATTGCTGACGGCCTTCTGGAAGAGGGCGTGCTTAACCGTGGCATTACATGTATAGAGACTTTTGATTATGATGTAGTAGACAAGATTTATGATCCATATGACAACCTGGGATTAAGCGTAATCCTGCATGGTGATGGAACACGTGAATACAAAGTAATAGGAGCTCTTGCAGAAGCAGTAAAAGCACAGTCTTCAGACCCGGCACACTGGAATCGGCTGAAAGAAATCTTTACCAGCAAATCCCTGCAGATGGTTTCCTTTACAATCACAGAGAAAGGTTACGCATTACAGAAAGCTGACGGGACATGGTTTCCGTTTGTAGAAGCTGATATCAAAAATGGTCCGGATAAAGCAACAGGTGCAATGGCAGTTCTGGTTGCGATGCTTTATGAAAGATATAAAGCAGGCAGATATCCAATTGCTCTGGTTTCCATGGATAACTGCTCACGGAATGGTGCGAAACTTCGTGAATCTGTACTGACTATGACAGAAGAGTGGAAGAAAGTCGGATTCGTAGATGAAGGATTCGTAAATTATGTAAGTGATGAGAAAATTGTTGCGTTCCCATGGACGATGATCGATAAGATCACACCTCGTCCAAGCGAGCAGATCGCAGCGGACCTTGAGAATCTTGGCATTGAGAATATGCAGCCGGTTATCACAAGTAAGAAAACATATATTGCACCATTTGTTAATGCAGAGAAACCGCAGTATCTCGTAATTGAAGATAACTTCCCGAACGGCCGTCCGGCTCTGGAGAAAGGTTTCGGTGTATATATGGCTGACAGAAATACGGTTAATCTTTCTGAGCGTATGAAAGTAACAGTATGTCTGAACCCTGTACATTCTGCAACAGGTCCGCTGGGTGTGGTTCTTGGATATGATCTGTTTGCGCATATGCTGAACACAAACGAAGATATGATGAAGATGGCGCGTATGATTGCTTATGATGAAGGTCTTCCGGTAGTCGCAAACCCGGGAATCCTTTCTCCGCAGGCATTTGTGGATGAACTTTTTAATGAGCGTTTCCCGAATGAGTATTTGGGAGATACAAACCTTCGTCTGGCCGTAGATGTATCTCAGATGGTTGGTATCCGATTCGGTGAGACAATTAAAGCATATGTAGCGAAATTCGGAGACGCCTCCAGACTGACAGCTATTCCTTTGGGAATCGCAGGATGGCTTAGATATATGCTTGGTGTGGATGATGAAGGAAATAAATTTGAACTTGCACCAGACCCAATGAACGAGGAACTTCAGGAACAGTTTAAGGATATCGTAGTAGGAAAAACGGAGACATTCAAAGATCAGCTCAAACCGATCCTTTCCAATGAGCGTCTGTTCTTCACTGACCTTTACAAAGATGGAGTTGGTGAAAAGATTGAAGAAATGTTCCGCGAAATGCTCGCAGGACCTGGGGCTGTAAGAGCAACAATACATAAATATGTTGGCTGATTGCAGGTATAGTGATAATGAAAAAATCGGCGTCCTACAAAATTATGTAAGTATGCCGAGGACTCGAAGTGATTGAGAAACTTTTGAATATAAAATGTAATAGAAGTAGAGGTTCAGGAGGAAAAAGAAAATGACAGAACCTTTACAACTGAAGATAGTGACCTTGGAACGACAGAAAATCCATTAACCAGAAACCGCTACGATTATACAACCAATAATCCGTTGAATTACAGTGATCCGACAGGACATTCCTTGTGGAGCAGGATTAAGGGTGCAGCTAAGAAAGCAGCAAAAAATATAGGTTCTATAGAAATAGAAGGACGATCGATGGATATGCAAATGCATGAAATTTATAGTGAACAAATTGCCCAACAATTAATCCAAAAAGCATATATTCCGTTACAAGGGGAAGTGACTTTTGAGGACGTAAAGAATGGATATGAACGATATTTTAAAAACCCAAATAAAGGAACAATTGTAGAATATGCTATGCACATTACATTTGATAAAAACTGTGAGTAAAGAAGCTTGCATAAAAGCTAAGTAAGTTATCAATAAAATTGTGTAATTTATTTCTCATGGAAATTCATCTCCTTTCTGTTTACGATGTCATTATAGAATATGAAAACTAATATTACTTGCCAAAATAACAGAATATATAGTCAAAAGTTGCTTAATACAGTGACAGGATAAAATATCCTGCAATACTGTCATTGGCCAATTTATTTATACAATTTAATATTGAAACATTTTACAACTATGACACAAGTATGCAACATAATAAACGAATGCTTTTGATAGAGTAATGATACACAATATCAGTTACAAAGAAGCAGGAGGGTAGAAAGTGGACATGACACAAAATAAATGTTGCAGACATGGGGCAAATTTACGTCGAAGGAGACGCAGGCGCAGAAAAATACTGCGTTCTATCATATTTTCCTGTAGTATCATAGCTGTGGCTGTATTTGTGGCTGTTGGAAGCAGTATGATAAGATCCGGTGATGGCAAGACAAATAGATATGATGTTGAAGCCGGAAACAATACATATGATAATGCTGTTATAGAAAATAGCAAAATCTCTGGAAAGAATAAGATACAAAATAATCAGTCGATGCTTGATGATATAATGAACAGTACCCAATATCCAAAACAGCTAAAGGACCTTGCTTTGAAGAATGAAGAGGCACTTGAGTTTGTGTATGATTATCCGGCGGAACATGTGAAGGAACACACAATTGACTTGACAGAAGAAGCGTCTATGGATAGTGTTCCTTTATTTGTGCAGTGGGATAAACGCTGGGGCTACGAAAAATATAGCGGCAATTTCTTTGCAGCAAGCGGATGCGGTCCCACTACACTTTCGATGGTAGTGGTTTATCTGACGCACAATAGGGAGGCATCACCTATTGCAGTAGCAAAGTATTCAAAGGAAGCCGGTTACAGTGTGGATGGATCGGGAAGTTCATGGACGCTTATAAGTGAAGGCTGCATGCACTACGGCGTAAAAGCAAAGGCAGTGGCGCTGGATGAGAGCAGAATGAAGGCAGAGCTTGATGCAGGACATCCTATTGTGATAAATGTAGGACCGGGAGATTTTACCGATACAGGACATTTTATGGTTATAACAGGCTATGATGATGAAGGATTTTCAATAAATGATCCAAACAGCATTGAAAAAAGTGGCAAAAGATGGTTATTCAAAAATATATCATCTCAGATTAGAGCTGTCTGGAGTATGTATGTGTGAGAATATATTTGTATAAGTGCCGGTAAAACATCCTATTATTGAGTTAAATAATAGGGTGTTTTTACAACTATGACACATCTTTATGCTATAATAATTCTATCATAATCATAGAAGAGGAGCAGCTTATGACCAGTATTCTCATAGTGGAAGATGACAATGACATAAATAATTTAATATGCAACACCCTGAAGGCAGAGGGATATCAATGCGAAAGAGCGTTTGATGGCAAGGAAGGGGCGGACAAAATTGAGCAGAACAGATATGATCTGCTGCTGCTTGATATTATGCTTCCTGAGATAAATGGTTATGAATTGCTTGACTATGTCAGGGGAATTGGGGATACTCCGGTCATAATAATATCTGCTATGGGACAGGTGGATGAAAGGATACGCGGGCTTCGTATGGGCGCGGATGATTACATATGCAAACCATTTCAGATAGGGGAGCTGCTTGCGAGAGTGGAAACCGTATTAAGGCGCACTCAGCGCATGGCAGAGCGTCTGGAAATAGAGGATGTAGCTATAGATCCTAAATCACGTACAGTGACAAAGGCAGGTGAGCAGGTAGAGCTCACAGCAAAGGAATTTGACCTGTTGTATGAGCTTATGAAGAATAAGAATGTTGCACTCAGCAGGCGCAGGCTTTATGAACTTGTATGGCAGGAGGAGTATACCGGGGAGACAAGGACACTGGACTCACATGTACAAAGACTAAGGAAAAAGCTTAACTGGAATCAAAAGATTGTCACAGTTTTCAGGATTGGCTATCGTCTGGAGGTTCGCGGATGAAATTTTTCTATAAAATGTTTCTTGGAATGACAGTGATACTGGCTGTTGCCCTTGGAATGATAGAATATGTGACTCTATCATATTCGCTGGAGCATGCAGTGAAAAGGGAGCAGGACAGTGCACTTTCACAGCATCAGATGATAAAATACTCGATTGAAACTGTCATACTTAATATGAAGAGTGAGGATGTGGATAAGGAGCTTACAGATATGATGTCGCAGTCGGCAAAATCCATTGTTGGAGATGAAGGAGGAATGTATCTTGCCGATGATGATGGAAAAAGGATATATGCCAATTCATGTAATTATGAGCAAAAGGATATAAAGGTAAAGGATGGTACGCTTACATACAGTATAGTGTCAAAAGAGAATACTAAAGATACCGGTGAAAAGCAAAGCAGCAGATATATCCATGTCAAAAGCAGCTTTAAACTGAATGATAACAGGTATATTCTGATAACGGAAAGTGATATTACACCGGTTTTCGATGAGTCAAAGGAGCTTAGGTATAGATGCAGCGTGTACTACATTGTTATACTTGCTGTTGGTATGATGGTCATATTGATACTTTCTTGGATGATTACAAAGCCTCTTGCCGGATTAACAGCCACAACCAAAAAATTTGCAGATGGTGATTACACAGCAAGAAGTGATGTAAAGACAAAGGATGAAATAGGTGAGCTTGCGAGGGCTTTCAACGAGCTTGCGAAAAACCTTGAAAGCAAAGTTTATGAACTTCAGATGGCGGCAAAGAAGCAGGAGGATTTTACTGCAAACTTCGCACATGAGCTCAAAACCCCAATGACATCAATTATAGGATATGCCGATACCCTGTATCAGAAAAAAATGTCCGAGGATGAGGTGCACAGTGCTGCCGGAGTCATACTGAATGAGGGCATGAGGCTTGAAGCATTATCATTTAAGCTGCTGGAGCTTATCACTCTTGATAAAAATGATTTCAGGCTTGAAGAAACAAGAATATCTGAGATTATAGCAGACTGTGTGGAAACCGCACATGAAGCGGCAAGAAAGCATAATACAGAGATTGTGTACAGTGCGGATGAGGCATGGGTGTGGCTGGAATATGATCTGTTTAAGACCATGCTTCTTAATCTAATAGACAATGCAGTGAAATCAGGAGGCAGCAAGGTAGATGTATCAGGCAGACTTATTTCGCACAGTATTTATCGTATTGCAGTTTCGGACAATGGAAGAGGAATACCGCCTGAAGATATAGAGCGCATTACAGAGGCTTTTTATATGGTTGACAAGTCACGCTCAAGAAGTGAGCATGGAGCAGGGCTTGGGCTTGCACTTGTATCAAGGATTGCTAAGCTGCATGATACAAAAATCCATTATGAGAGTGAGTCAGGTAAAGGAACCAAGGTGTATTTTGACATGAAAGCGGAGGCGTTGCATGAGAAGTAAGCATTTATCAGTGCGCAAATGTATTGATAAAAAACCGGATAAAATCAAGGGAATAGTGTGTATATGCATTATTCTGGCAGTTGTATGTGCGGGAAATATGATACCGAATTATCTGATTTCACTTAAAGCAGCAAAAATTGCCAAAACGAGTACTACAATAAGCAACGCAGATATAAGCCCATACAGCAGCTCTATTTCAGCTGAAGAGAGGCTTATAAAGATGATGTCTCTGATGCAGGATAATGTAAATGAGCTGTGGAATGGGAAATATAGTGAGAAAAGGGAACCGTTGGATACTGAGATTCCGGTGGGACAGGCTTATATGGCTATTCAGACTTTCCTGAAGGGTGCCTGTGAGCTGCAGAAGCAGTCAGGTATTATGCAGATGCTCGGTGAAGACGATATAGTTATGCTCCAAAGCCTTGAAAGTAACTATTCAAAGGATACAGACAGCGAAACAGAACAGACATATGAAGCAGCTCCTTGGCAATATGATGCAGCAGTTGCTTTGGGTGATAGTATTGACAACACAATATCAGATTATTTTGTAACATCGGATATAAGCAAGGAATTATCGGCGTGGATATTTATAATATCATTTGAAGATACGAGAATGCTGGCTGCTGTTGATGCGGTGCTTGGAGTACCGTTTTATATTACATATTATTGTGCAGATGTGGATAGTCCTAAGGCACAGGCTGCAGTGATGAGAGATTTATATGCAAAGACATATGGCAGTGATTATTCTATGGGTGATCCAAAAGAGTCTGAATCAAAAATAGATTCTTCCTTTGAGACAAATATAATAGAGAATTTTTATTATGGGAATAATTATACGCAAGGGGATGATGAATATACCGGTTTTGAACCTTGTGTATACTCTTGTTCATCGGACAAGCTACAGATGGAATATCAGGTTATTACAAGAATCCAAAGATTTGAAAAAAAGGAAAAGCAAGTGTCATCATATAATTCGCGTGTTAATATATGTTTGTACTAACCGGACTAAAAAGCTCTCTGTGCAATGCACGGGAGCTTTTTAAATTGCATGCAAGCATCAATGATGCCTTTTGACCCTCATTTTATAATACAGTAATTATAACAGTATCATTTAGTGCATGATTTGTACAATTTATTACATTGCTCTTTGCAAGGGTTTTGTTATATCTTAGATACAACAAAGCAGTTATTGTTCTTGGTTTTATATATCAATAATTGGAAAGTGAGGAAAAAGATGAACGCTGATATGAAATGGCTTGATAATCCGGAAGTGTTTAAGGTAAATCAATTGGAACCACATAGTGATCATTGCTATTATCTGGATTATTCAGACATGAAAAAAGAAAAAAATCCGTTATTACAATCATTAAATGGTCAATGGGAGTTTGCTTACAGCAAAAATGTGATGGAAAGACCTGTTGATTTTTATAAGGAAACATTTGATGCATCAGGATTCGATAAAATTATGGTTCCCGGACATATTGAACTGGCTGGATATGATAAAATACGTTACATCAACACTATGTATCCGTGGGAAGGAAAAGAGTACCACAGAGGAGCATATAGTATGCAGGCAACCGGAGCAGAAGAAGGAATGTTCTCAGAAGCACAGTACAATCCGGTAGGCTCTTATATCAAATACTTTGATTTGGATAATAACATGTGTGGAAAAAGAATACATATCTGCTTCGAAGGTGTAGAAGAAGCTATGTATCTGTGGCTTAATGGTCAGTTTATAGGTTATGCAGAGGACAGCTTCACACCTTCTGAGTTTGATCTGACACCATATGTTAAGGAAAAGGGAAATGTTCTGGCAGTGCAGGTACATAAGATGAGCACGGCGGCATTTTTAGAGGATCAGGACTTTTTCAGATTTTTTGGAATTTTCAGAAATGTTACTTTGAAGGCAATTCCGGATGTTCATCTGGAGGATGTATGGTTCAAACCTGTGTTAAATCAAGATAATGAAAGCGGAAGCGTATCTGTCAGCATGAAGGTATCCGCTACTGACAGTCAGAATGTAACTGCTGGCTTTATTTTAAAAGACAGAGAAGAAAATATATTAGTAGAGAAGTCATTACAGTTAAATAAAGAAAACGACCATTTGGAAGGCACGATTTGTGTTGACTTGGAAAGTGTCAGGCTGTGGGATAATCATAATCCATATTTATACCATGCTTATGTTGAGCTTAAAGCAGAGGATGGTTCACTGGCCGAGGTAATTCCTTATGATATCGGTTTCAGAAGAATAGAGATTATAGATAAAGTAGTCTATTTGAATGGAAAACGTCTTGTTATCACGGGAGTAAACCGTCATGAGTGGAATGCAAGAACAGGAAGATGCATTGGTATAGAAGACATGAAGGCAGATATATCATGTATGTTAAGAAACAATATTAATTCTGTGCGTACCTGTCACTATCCTGACCAGATACCATGGTACTATATGTGCGACGATGCAGGTATTTATGTGATGGCAGAAACAAATCTGGAGAGCCATGGCTCATTCCAAAAACTTGGGGCAATCGAACCGTCATGCAATGTACCGGGATCTATTCCACAGTGGAAAGATGCAGTGCTTGAGCGTGCAAAAAACAATTTCGAAACTTTTAAAAACCATACATCCATCCTTTTCTGGTCATTAGGAAATGAATCCTATGCAGGAGACGACATCGAGGCAATGAACGTTTATTTTGCCGAAAAGAAGGATGGAAGATTAGTTCATTATGAAAGCGCTTATTATAATAGGGCATATGAGGATACTATTTCTGATTTTGAGACCAGAATGTATGCAAAACCGGAGGATGTAGAGGAATACTTGAATAACAGTCCGAAAAAACCGTATATTTTATGCGAATTCATGCATGATATGGGAAATTCAATGGGTGGACTTGGCTCTTATATGAAGCTGATTGACAAATACGATATGTATCATGGCGGATTTATATGGGATTTTATTGACCAGGCAATTATGGTAAAAGATTCCGTTACAGGAAAAGATGTTTTACGCTATGGCGGAGATTTTGATGATAAACCGGCAGACTATGAATTCTCAGCAAATGGAATTGTATTTGCTGACAGGAAAGAAAAACCGGCAATGCAGGAAGTGAGGTATTACTATGGCTTATACAGATAAATTAAGAGTGGTCTATGGTGACTATACATTAGGTGTACATGGTGAAGGCTTTGATTATATTTTCTCTTATGCACAGGGTGGACTGGAATCTATCGTTAAAAATGGATATGAGTGGCTGTATCGTTGCCCAAAGCCTACTTTCTGGAGAGCGTTGACAGATAATGACAGGGGAAGCAAGTTCCATATTAAAAGCGGAAGCTGGCTTTCGGCAGATATGTTTATTGACTGTAAGGGAATACAGGTGATCATGGATGGCAAGGAGCAAAAACCATATGCACCTGATAATAACAGCTATGGCGGTGATGTTTATGCTGATGAAATTATTGTAAAATATACATACGAGACCATAACAACTCCGGCGACAACTGTTCTTGTGAGCTATAGCGTTGATGCGTCCGGAAAGATTCGCGTGGATGTACATTATAATGGAGTACAGGGGCTCCCTGAATTTCCTGTATTTGGAATGAGATTTATTATGCCAACATTGGCTGACAAATATTTATATAAGGGACTCTCCGGGGAAACATATCCTGACAGAAAAGCAGGTGCACAAGAAGGCGTCTATAAGATCGGTGATCTGAGTCTTACACAATATCTTGTTCCGCAGGAATGTGGTATGAGAATGGATACAGAGTGGCTTGAAATTACAAGACATACGGCTCTTGATAACAGCAGGACAGATAGCTCGTCACAGACACTGCGCATTGAAAAGAATGATGAAAAATTTGCATTTTCTTGTCTGCCTTATACCGCATCTGAGATTGAAAACGCTCTTCACCATGAAGAACTGCCACCGGCAAGAAGAACTGTTTTATGCATATATGGCGCAGTAAGAGGTGTTGGAGGTATCGACAGCTGGGGAACTGATGTGGAGGAGGATTATCGTATCAGTGCGGAGACTGATAAGGATTATTCTTTTACAATCTGTTAGTCATTCATTAAAAAGATAAGTATAGTGAAAAAATTAGCATTATAATATTGCTGATGGAACAATATGATTTTGGTAGAAGTGGTTTAGGTTTTTGCTTAAGCCGGATAAAGCAGGAGCATTTGCTCCTGCTTTTGTCTTGTGCGCCTAGCGGCGCACGTTTCTAACGGGTTAAAGTCCCGAATCCGCCCGG
>OHNI01000212.1_pt1 | contig 23215 bp, 18 predicted proteins | sample 1569501 | NCBI WGS metagenome assembly OHNI01 (sample SAMEA3879542, study PRJEB24766) | human gut metagenome | biome: human-associated habitat; feature: feces | place: USA | collected 1985/1987
GGGGAACACGTGTAAATAAAACTATGAAATCGCAGGGTAGGCAAACGTGATTGCGTTTCTATGCGGTAACCCCTGTTTTTTATCCAGATTATTGCATAGGTGCAGGGTGTCATGTAGCCATTAAATGATTGGAGATGGAACGGAAGTAAATAACAGTATAGGATTAAAAGAGGTTCTAATGAGATTCGTCGCATAAAGAGCCTCTTTTTGTTGCTTTATTTTAAAAGTTTTCGATATTCGGATGGCGAACAGCCTTTTAGTTTATGAAACAGTCGACTAAAATACAGTGGGTTATCGTAACCGACAATGCGTGCAATTTCATTTACGGCGTAATTTGTGGTTTCCAATAACATCTGAGCATTAGTGATTCGGATGGAGGTGATGAACTGCATTGGTGTTGTACCGGTAGATTTTTTGAAATTCCGAATAAACCAACTGACACTCATTCCTCTGGAAGCTGCATATTCTTCAATGTTGATATCACGGTTATAGTTTTCGTTAAAATAGGACGCTGCAGTATCCATTTCATGATCGAGGTATTCATTTTTTAGTACATGTTTGTGGGTAAGCTCCCGGTGAAAGACGATCAGTAAATGACGCAGTAATAGTGCCAGCATTTCTTCGTAGTCATCCTGGCATCTTTGCAATTCTAAAATAATTCGTTTAAAAATACGTTCATATTCCAAGGATGTTCCAACATGGAAGATGCGCTGGTCATTCGGGAAACCATAACTTCTTAAAATATTCTTTACATCATTTCCGGTAAAATGTACCCAGTAAACTTCTGTTTTATCAATGCCATAGTATTCATATTTCTGAAATTCCTTGGGGCGGTAAAGTACTATGTTGCCTGCTGTAACGAGGGTATCGTCATCTGTGTTGTCAAAATGAAAATGAGCTCGTCCGGCTGCTATATAGATGATTTGAAAGTCAAGTCTTCCTCTGGGACGATAAGTGGGAAGCTTTTGGTGTGAGGATAGACGATAGGTGCCACAGCTTCCTACAATAAGTGGCCGGCTTTTGTCTTTGAAGTCTATAAGGGAGTGGTTGTGATAACCGGAATTTATATACATTATGAATCCTCCTTTGGAAAGTGGAATATCTGACTGCAAGCAGTTCATGATGAGCTGGAGTTATAAAGTGAATGCCACCTCAAAACCTGCGGTTTTTCGGTGAGAGCTGCGCTCATATAGTTTTAGCCGTATCCCAATATTTGACTGCAAGCAGTCAATATTGGGATACAACTAAAACTGCATTCACTTTAGTGTATCATTTTGTGCATATTTTGTCTATTTCTGTTTATAGACACTTTGTTTATAAAAATGTATGATAGTTTCAAGGTAATACAAGGACGGAAGATAATGACACACAGACGGGATTTTATTGACTACTTATTGTAGTGAATAAAAAAATACATGTCAAAGGAGGTTTTTGCAATGATTGTACCACGCTTTTATGAAGATTTGAATGTTATGCACGATAAGACAATGTCGGCGAGGGCATATTACATTCCGGCATCAGTTCGTATGAATGATCTGGTGGAGTATCGGGAAAGATCGGATCGTTTTCAGTTGTTAAACGGAGAGTGGAAGTTTCGGTATTATAGCAGTATTTATGACGTAACGGAATCATTTTACGAGAAAGGCTATGATGTTTCCGGGTTTGATCAGGTAACGGTTCCGGGTGTATGGCAGATGGATGGTTATGACACGCATCAGTATACGAATATTCGTTATCCGTTTCCGTTCGATCCACCATATGTGCCACAGGATATTCCATGTGGAGCATATGTTCATAACTTTGAATATCACAGAGAAAAAAAGGCACCAAAAGCATTTTTGAATTTTGAAGGCGTCGATAGCTGTTTTTATGTATGGGTAAATGGTGCTTATGCCGGATACAGTCAGGTACCCCACGCTACCAGTGAATTTGATGTAACAGACTTGTTGAATGAGGGGGAAAATACATTAGCGGTTCTTGTGCTCAAATGGTGTGATGGGTCGTATTTGGAGGATCAGGATAAGTTTCGGATGAGTGGTATTTTCAGAGATGTTTATTTGCTGAAAAGACCGGAAAAGACAATCAGAGATTATTACATTACGACAGATGTAGAAAAAGACAGCGTTGTTGTGAAATTGGATATGCATTTTGCAGAACCGGTGGAAACAAAAGTTACTATAGAAGATAAATATGGAGCCGTCGTAGCAAGAGGGGAAGCAGCAGAGAATGGTGTATTAGAACTGACCGTGTTAAATCCGGTTTTATGGAATGCAGAGAATCCTTATTTGTATCAGGTTATTTTGACAATGCCGGATGAAGTGATCGTGGATCGGATTGGTTTCCGGACGATTGAAATTAAGGACAAGGTTGTTTATTTCAATGGAGAAAAGATTAAATTCCGTGGAGTCAATCGTCATGATTCTGATCCGGAGACAGGATTTGTGATCAATGCCCGGCAGATCAAAAAGGATTTAATGTTAATGAAGCAGCATAACTTTAACGCTATTCGTTCCAGTCATTATCCAAATGCACCATATTTTTATCAGATGTGTGATGAATATGGATTTATGGTGATTGACGAGGCGGATATTGAGGCGCATGGACCATTTATGCTGTACCGGAAGGAGGACACAGACCAGAACCGTTTTCAACATTGGAATGAAAAGATTGCAGATGATCCGGCATGGGAAAAGGCAATTGTGGATCGTGTCCGGCTTATGGTACAGAGAGACAAAAACCGTCCCAGCATTATAATGTGGTCTATGGGAAATGAAAGTGCGTATGGATGCAATTTTGAAAAGGCACTTGCCTGGACAAAGAAGTTTGATCCGGACAGGATCACACAGTACGAAAGTGCAAGATACCGTAATTATGATATTACCTATGATTATGAAAATCTGGATCTTTACAGCCGGATGTATCCGTCATTACAGGAGATAGAGGATTATCTGAAAAATGATGGAAGCAAACCATTTCTGCTGGTGGAATACTGCCATAGTATGGGAAACGGACCGGGAGATCTTGAAGATTATTTTCAGATGATTCATAAGGATGACCGAATGTGTGGCGGGTTTGTCTGGGAGTGGTGTGATCATGCGATCGCACATGGAACGGCAGAAAATGGAAAGACCAGATATTATTATGGAGGGGATCATGGAGAAACCATTCATGATGGAAATTTCTGTGTGGATGGGCTGGTTTATCCGGATCGTACACCGCATACAGGACTGCTGGAGTATAAAAATGTCTATCGTCCGGTTAGGGTTGTGTCCTATGATCAGAAAAACGGACAGATAGTTCTTCACAATTATATGGATTTTGACAATTTGAAGGATTATGTGGATATTTCTTATGAAATGACACAGGATGGCTTGACTGTGGAAAAAGGAAAGCTGGCAAATGTTGTTGCAGCACCCCATAGTGATGCGGAGGTGGAGTTGAAGCTGCAGGTTCCGAATACCGGTAAGGTTTATCTGAAGCTTATTTACCGGTTGAAAAAGCAAATGCCGTTGCTTGAACAGGGGTATGAATTAGGTTTTGATGAAATGAAGCTTGCAAATGAGGATGATAGAAACAGACAGGCTGTAAAGTGGATGGAGCAGGAAAAAGCAATCGGAACCATTAATGTCAAGGAAAACGATAGGCAGATCGTATTACAGGCAAAGGATTTTACTTACGTTTTAGATAAGCGTACCGGATTGTTTGAGGACATGCAGTTTGCCGGAAGAAGCTATATGAACCATCCAATGGAATTGAATATTTGGCGAGCTCCGACGGATAACGATATGTATATAAAACAGGAATGGAAAAAGGCACATTATGATGCTGCCTATACCAGAGCATACCGCATAGAAGTGCTTCAGAACAAGCACGGGGTGTTGATCATGGAGCATGTGGCAGTAGTAGCTGATACCGTACAAAAGATTTTGGATGTGAAAATGACATGGAAAATCAATGAAGACGGGAAAATAGAGGCAGTTATAGAGGCAATAAAAGATAAAGAATTCCCAGATCTGCCAAGGTTTGGAATCCGGATGTTTTTGAATAAGAAAATGGATGAGATTACTTATTTTGGAATGGGACCACAGGAAAGCTACCGGGATAAACACCAGGCTTCCTGTCATGGATTGTTCCGTTCGAAGGTGGCTCAGATGCATGAAGATTATATTCGTCCACAGGAGAATGGAAGCCATTATGACTGTGATTATGTAGAGCTTACAAATGGTCAATGTGGAATTGCAGCAGTTTCAAAGAATCCATTTTCGTTTAATGCTTCTGTTTATACACAGGAGGAGTTGGAACGGGTATCGCACAATTATGAATTGAAAGAATCGGATAGCACCGTATTCTGTATGGATTATGCAATGAATGGAATTGGTTCAAATAGCTGCGGACCGGATGTTTTGGATAAATATCGGTTTGCTGAGGAAGCATTTCAGTTTCAGTTCCAATTAATTCCGTTTGTAAAAGGATAAAATTGTTTCTAAATAACAAATAGTGAAGGAGGATTCTGATGGAGGAAAAGAAATGCTTAAAATGGTACAACAAGATAGGATATGGATCTGGTGATATTGCAGGAAATGTAGTGTATGCATTTCTGACATCGTTTGTGATGGTATATCTGACAGATACGATTGGATTGGCATCCGGAATAGTGGGAACTCTGATTGCTGTTTCAAAATTATTTGACGGATTTACAGACATCTTTTTTGGATCAATGATTGATAAAACGCATAGTAAGATGGGAAAAGCAAGACCATGGATGTGCTTATTATGTTTATCCTTTCCGGAATGAATGTAGAGGAGACAAATGCTAAGATTGAAAAAGAAAAGGAGATGAGTTTGTGATAACACATGATTTGATAAAAAAAATAAAAAATGGAATGTATGATGAAACATTGAAAGATGTTTATGTGGATGAGAAAAAAATATCGTATGAAAGAGAGCGTTATATTAAGGCGATAGAGAGTTATACAGAACATTTTGGAGAGGGAGAAATCTTTGTCTTTAGTGCACCGGGCAGAAGTGAAATAGGTGGAAATCATACAGATCATCAATGCGGAGAGGTGTTGGCAGCCTCCATTAATAATGATGCAATAGCTGTTGTACACAATTTGGAAGAGCCGTGTGTCAGAGTTATATCTGCCGGATATGAGATGATCACGATATATCTGGATGATCTGGGTATGAGAGAGGATGAGGAAGCAACAACAAATGCATTAATTCGAGGGGTGTTGGCAAAAACAAAAGAATATGGATATCAGATAGGCGGATTTCAGGCTTTTGTTACCAGTGATGTGTTGATAGGAGCTGGATTGTCTTCTTCAGCAGCGTTTGAAACATTGATGGGAACAATTCTGTCAGAGCTGTTTAATGATGGAAAGATTTCTCCTGTTGAAATAGCCATGATTGGGCAATTTGCAGAAAATGTATATTTTGGGAAACCATGTGGATTGATGGATCAGATGGCGTGTTCCATTGGAAGTTTGGCACATATTGATTTTCAGGATCCGGTGGCACCATTGGTGGAGCGGATTGAGTTTGACCTGGATGGATATGGATATAGTCTTTGTATTACCGATACAAAAGGCTCACATGCAGATTTGACATCGGATTATGCAGCAATTCCGGAAGAAATGAAAAGAGCGGCGGCTTGTTTGGGAAAAGAAGTGCTTGGACAGGTTACGAAAAAAGAAGTACTTGCTAATCTTCCACGCATCAGAGAACAGGCAGGAGATCGGGCAGCGCTTAGAGCGATTCACTATGTGTGTGAAAATGAGCGAGTGCAAAAAGAAGTGGCAGCATTGAGAGAGAACAGATTTGGAGATTTTTTGAGATTAGTTAAAGAGTCAGGTGATTCTTCTTATAAGTATTTGCAGAATGTGTATGTGTGCCATGATGTGGAACATCAAAATGTTTCTATTGCATTGGCTGTCAGCGATATGATTTTAGGCGGGCAGGGGGCAAACAGAGTGCATGGTGGTGGCTTTGCCGGAACAATACAGGCATTCGTACCAAATGATATTGTCACATTATATAAAACAGAGATAGAAAAGGTATTTGGAGATGGTGCTTGTGATGTACTTAAAATTCGTAAATATGGCGGAATTCAAGTAATGTAAGATACACAAAAAAACAAGGAGGAATAGTTATGGGCAGCATTTTAGTATTAGGCGGAGCCGGATATATTGGCTCGCATACTGTTTATGAGTTGATTGATGCAGGAAAGGATGTGGTGGTTGTAGATAATCTTGAAACAGGTTTTCGGGCAGCGGTTCATCCGAAAGCGAAGTTTTATGAAGGAGATATTCGTAACCGAGCTTTTATTGACTCTGTATTTGATAAAGAAAATATAGATGGAGTTATTCATTTTGCAGCTAGTTCGCAAGTAGGCGAAAGTATGATAAAGCCATTGAAATATTATAGTAATAATCTTTGTGGTACAGAAGTACTGTTGGAGAGCATGGTTGCGCATGGTGTAGATAAGATTGTGTTTTCTTCTACAGCGGCAACTTATGGAGAACCGGAGCGAATTCCTATTATGGAATCGGATCGTACACTTCCGACAAATTGTTATGGTGAAACAAAATTGTCTATGGAGAAAATGTTTAAATGGACGGCAAACGCATATAACTTAAGATTTGTGTCTTTGCGTTATTTTAACGCTTGCGGGGCTCATCCTAATGGAAAGATTGGAGAGGCTCACAATCCGGAAACACATCTTATTCCTTTAATTTTGCAGGTACCAAATGAAAAGAGAGAGTATATTTCTATTTTTGGAACGGACTACGACACAAAGGATGGTACTTGTGTTAGAGACTATATTCATGTAAATGATCTTGCACAGGCTCATATTCTTGCAATGAAGTATCTTTGTGATGGAAATGACAGCAATATATTTAATCTTGGAAATGGAGTTGGTTTTACGGTAAAAGAGGTTGTGGAAACTGCAAGAAAAGTAACAGGACATCCAATTCCGGCAAAGGAAGAACCACGTCGGGCAGGAGATCCATCTATGTTGATCGCATCTAGTGCAAAAGCAAAGGAAGTATTAGGATGGAATCCACAATATGCAGATTTGGAAACAATTATCGGTACAGCATGGAAATGGCATAAAAGTCATCCAAATGGATATTAGAATGTGTAAATGGGGGTGGTTTTATGATTAATGAGTATATCAATGAACTTGTAGCATATGGATTGAACCATGGATTGGTTGACCCGGAAGATGAAGTATATGTGACAAATCGCCTTCTGGAATTATTTCAATTGACAGAGCATGAAGGGACTGCGAAAGAGGTTAGATCAGAAAGAGAATTGTCACAGATCTTAAACGATATGTTGGAATATGCATGTCGGCAGGGAATGCTGGAGGAAGAAACAATTACGGAAAAGGACTTATTTGATACAAAGATTATGGGAATATTGACACCATACCCATCTGTGGTTCGCAGGCAGTTTTGGGATAAATACAATATATCTCCTAAAGCTGCAACAGATTTTTATTATCAGTTTAGCCAGGCAACAAATTATATCAGAAAAGATCGAATTGTAAAGGATGAGAAATGGACAGTAAATACAGAATTTGGTGCAATGGATATAACCATCAATTTATCAAAACCGGAAAAAGATCCTCGTGATATTGCAAAGGCGGGAAAAGCAAAGAAATCTGGGTATCCGAGTTGTTTGCTATGTAAAGAAAATGAAGGTTACGCCGGACATATTTCTCATCCGGCAAGGCAAAATCATAGAATTATTCCGATTACATTGTGTGGAGAACGATATAATTTACAGTATTCGCCGTATGTGTACTATAACGAACATTGTATTGTTTTCAATGATCGTCATATTCCAATGAAAATAAATAAGGCAGTTTTTTCCAAATTATTGGATTTTGTAAAACAGTTTCCGCATTATACAGTGGGATCAAATGCAGATTTGCCAATTGTAGGTGGATCCATATTAAGTCATGATCATTTTCAAGGTGGAGAATATGAGTTTGCAATGGCTAAAGCACCTTATGAGACAGAATTTTCATTAAAAAAATTTCCAGATGTTCATGCCGGAACTGTGAAATGGCCTATGTCTGTTATTCGTCTACAGGGGCATAACACAGAGTCATTGGTAGGGGCTGCTGACTGCATTCTGTCTTGCTGGCGTGAATATACAGATGAAAAAGCATTTATTTTCAGCGAAACGCAAGGAGTATCGCATAACACGATCACACCAATTGCAAGAAAGAGAGAAAATCTGTTTGAATTAGATCTGGTGTTACGAAATAATATTACCACAGAAGAGTTTCCGTTAGGTGTGTATCATCCACATCCGGAATATCATCATATAAAAAAAGAAAATATTGGTTTGATCGAAGTGATGGGACTGGCAGTTCTCCCGGCTAGATTGCAAAAGGAAATGACGGAGCTGGAACGCAGAATTCTGCAGAATGAGGATCTGCGGGAAAGCGATTTAACCAAAATACATGCAGATTGGGCAGAAAAATGGCTGCCAAACTATGAAATCACAGAAGAGAATCTTCATGCGATTGTGCAGAAAGAAATAGGATTTGTGTTTGCAAAAGTGCTGGGATGTGCAGGTGTTTACAAAAGAACACCGGAAGGACAAGCTGCCTTCAAAAAATTTTTGGAGTGCATATAAAAAAGGACCATTTTTTTACCGGGTTCCCGCCACAGACGCTTTTATTAAATGTAATGGAGTTACTTTTGTAACTCCATTATGCAGCCTCTGCGTATCGGCAAAGCCGATTCTGCATACGCAGAGGTTCCTTGTGGCAGGGGAACACGTGTAAATAAAACTATGAAATCGCAGGGTAGGCAAACGTGATTGCGATTCTATGCGAGCTCCTTTTTAACTGTTATTTATCTTCAGTCATTTCTTCATCCTCATCCTCGTCATCATCCTCTGCGCGGGCGATCGTGAAGATAAATTCCGTACCGACCCCTTCCGTACTGATGACATTGATGTTTTCGCCGTGGGAATGAATGATCTCCTTGGCAATACTCAGACCGAGACCGGTTCCTTTCTTGTCCTTGCCACGGGAAAGATCGGTTTTGTAAAAACGGTCAAAGATCAGGTTGAGACTGTCTTTTGGAATTCCGATTCCTGTATCTTTAACGGAAACAAACAGCTTATTTTTCTTTTCTCTTGTTTCGATCGTGATCGTAGAGTTATTGTGGGAAAACTTGATGGCATTATCGAGCAGATTGTATAAAACCTGCTGGATCTTGCTTTTGTCGCCCACCACATGCATGACATTTCCTGTTAAAGTGAGAGCAATGCTGATCTGCCGCTGCTCGCAGGAACCCTCAAAGGTTGCGACCGTATCGCGGATCACCTGATTCATATCAAATACAGATTTTTCCAACACCATGCCCTTTGTATTTAAGTTGTTAAGCTGCAGCAGACTGTTTGTCAGCTTGGTCAGACGTTCTGTTTCATTTAATACGATGTGCAGATACTTTTCGTGCATTTCCGGTGGGATCGTCCCGTCGAGCATTGCTTCGAGGTAACCCTTGATTGAAGTCAGCGGAGAGCGGAAGTCGTGGGAAACATTTGCAACAAATTTCTTCTGGTTGTCTTCCGATCTGGCGATCTCGCTTGCCATATAGTTCAGCGTTCCGGCAAGATAGCCCATTTCATCACTGCTTTCAACGGTAAATTCATAGTGCATGTTACCGCTGGCATACTGCTCTGTGGCATAAATGACCTTGCGCAGCGGAATATAAAACATTTCCGTAAAAAACAGAAGGATGATCAAGGAAAGTAAAAGCAACAGCACCATGGTGATGTACATGATCGTCAGATAGCCGTTTCCCTGCTCATTTAAGAGTGAAACCGGCTTTGCAATGATCACATATCCCTGGATCTTATAATTGGATGTGATCGGGCTGAAAATGATCAGCATATTCTGTTCATATTCTCCAAAAAAATCACCGGTCGTATAGTAGGAATCAGCGGTGATAGATGGTGTAAAATTGTCAATGATCTGTGGATTTGCCACATCCGGCTGTTTATCGGAATTAACCAGTACTGTTCCGGAAGGATTTACAAGCCATATTGTAGACGACAAATATGTTCCGAGTGCATGTAGCTGATGATAGGCAGATTCAATGGTAATTTCATTGTTGTAAAGCTCGGCGGCATATGTTTTTGATACCATGGATGCTTCTGCGTAAAGTGATTCGGCATTTTCACTTTTGACTCTTTCATTGATAAGAGAAGAGGAGAAGGTTGCTACCACAATAAAGCTGAAAAATCCAAAGATAACATACGCCAGAACAAATTTCAGATAAAGCGTTTTCTTCATGGATGCTCCCTTATTCTCTCGTGACTTCAAATTTGTAACCGATTCCCCATACTGTTGATAAATGCCAGTTCGGGTGATCGCTTATTTTTTCACGAAGTCTCTTAATGTGAACGTCAACTGTTCTGGTATCGCCGATATATTCATAGCCCCAGATCTGGTCGAGAAGCTGTTCTCTTGTAAATACCTGATTGGGAGAAGATGCGAGGAAGTATAAGAGCTCCAGCTCTTTTGGTGGCATCTCCACTGTTTTTCCGCGGTAAATAACAGAATAATTTGTCAGGTTGATCGTCAGATCCGGGTATTCGACCTTTTTCGTATTGGCATTTGTCTCCGCCGGAACACTTCCTGATTTGAAACGTCTGAGAACTGCTTTGACTCTGGCAACCAGCTCCTTTGTATCAAATGGTTTTTCCATATAATCGTCGGCGCCAAGCTCCAGACCGAGTACCTTGTCAAATACTTCGCCTTTGGCGGACAGCATGATGATCGGAACGCTGGAAGTGGTGCGGATCTCGCGACATACCTGATAACCGTCAATGCCCGGAAGCATCAGATCGAGCAGGATCAGATTGGGCTGGAAGGTCTCAAAGCTGGAAAGTGCGGATTCACCGTCATAAACAATCATAGTCTCAAAGCACTCTTTTGTCAGATATAAGGAGATCAGCTCTGCGATATTTTCATCATCATCCACGATCAGTATTTTCTGTTTTGCAACCATAGTAAAACCCCTTTCTATTTAAAAGTAGCGATCGTAACGCCTGCATCACCTTCGCCGTATTCACCGAGTCGGAAGGATGCAACATAAGGAAGTGCACGTAAATGTGTCTGTACTGCGTTACGGAGAGCACCGGTTCCTTTTCCGTGCACGATACGGACGGAAGGAATATGTGCCATGTAAGCGTCGTCTAAATATTTATCAAGTGCGTTCAGCGCTTCGTCCACTGTTTTACCGAGCAGATTGATCTCTGTACGGACATTGGCAGATTTTGCCATCGTGATCTTGCCATAGCTGGAGTGGGAGATCGTACTTGCCGTGATATCATCCTCGGGGATCAGCACAAGATCACTGATATGCACCTTGGAACGGATAATGCCGCATTGTACGAATAAGTAACCTTTAGCATCGGGCTTGGAACTGACGGTTCCGCGCAGATTCATGGAAAGTACCTTGACGCGGTCGCCTAAATGCAGCTCTGTTGCTTTTACCTTGGAGCCTTTCGGAACTTTGGGAGCTTTCAGCGTCAGTTTGGAATCCTTTTCGGAAATCTTCTCACGCACCTTGGTACGTTTCTGCTCCATTTCCTTCATGGAACTGTTGTCATCGAATTTCTGGAAGGAGCGGATCGTCTCATCTGCCACCTTCTTGGCATCTCGTAAAATATCTCTTGCCTGTTCGTTGGCATTTCGCAAAATATCGTCCTTCTGGGATTGCAGTTTTTCTTCCCTTCTGGTCAGATCGGCAAGTCTGTTTTCCAGCTTCTGCTTCTGTTCATTGAAATCGGCTCTTTCGCGTTCCAATTGGACACGCCTTGTTTCCAGAGAGGACAGGACATCTTCAAAGCTTTCCTGCTCACTGCTGATCTGCTGACGTGCTTTTTCTATGATCTTATCGGAAAGTCCCAGCTTTTCGGAAATCGCAAAGGCATTACTCTTGCCCGGAACGCCGATCAGCAAATGGTAAGTTGGAGCTAATTTTTCTACATCAAATTCACAGCAGGCATTTTCTACGCCGTCTGTAGAGAGGGCATAGATCTTGATCTCACTGTAGTGGGTGGTTGCCATTGTAAAGCAGCCACGCGCCTGCAGGGTGGAGAGAATCGCGATCGCAAGGGCAGCACCTTCTGTCGGATCTGTTCCGGCGCAAAGCTCATCAAACAGACACAGGGAATGGTTGTCAGCCTCCTTCATAATGTGGACAATGTTTGTCATATGAGAGGAGAAGGTGGATAAGCTCTGTTCGATACTTTGTTCATCCCCGATATCCGCGAAAATCTCACGGAATACACAGATCTCGCTCCGGTCGAGAGCCGGAATATGCAGTCCTGCCTGTGCCATCAGACATAGAAGTCCGGCTGTTTTCAGGGAAACTGTCTTACCGCCGGTATTCGGACCTGTGATGATCAGTTGCTTGAAGCTATCTCCCAGATGAATGTCGATCGGTACAACGCTGTCCTTTTTGAGGAGCGGATGACGCGCCTTGCGCAGCCGCAGGATTCCATTTTCATTCAGAACAGGTCTTGTTGCATTCATATCCATGGCAAGCTCTGCTTTGGCAAAGACAAAATCGAGAATTGTCATCAGTTCCCCATTTCGGAGAATGGTATCTGCATGCTCGGCAAGAGAGGCGGAAAGCATAGCAAGGATCACTTCGATCTCTTCAGCCTCCTGCTGCTCAAGCTCTTTTATTTTATTGTTCAGATCCACTACTGCTGCAGGCTCGATAAAAAGCGTGGAACCTGTCTGGGATCTTTCGTGCACCATACCCGGAACCTGCCCCTTACATTCTGCTTTGACAGGCAGACAATACCGGTTATTCCGCATAGTGATCACTGCGTCCTGCAGATAGGTGCGGTAGCTTCCGTTTACCATGGAAAGAAGCTGGGAATGGATCTTTTCACCGGTAGAGGCAAGCTGACGGCGGATCTGACGGAGCGTGGAGCTGGCATCATCCGCATATTCATCCTCTGCGATGATGCAGCGGCGGATCTCTGTCTGGATGTTCGTCAGCGGCTCCAGTTCATCAAAAAAAGCGGAAAGACAGTCGGTATATTCCTTTTCCATACGACCGTAGCTTTTGATGCGCGTAACATTTTCAAGCTGTCCGGCAATCTGCAGAAGCTCTGTGCAGCTTAAAGAACCGCCGATGGCAAGGTGCTTGCAGGCATAGGAAAAATCATGATTGTTTCCAAAAGAAATACTGCCTTTTTTGAACAGGCGGTCAAGTGCTGCTGCGGTCTGTTCCTGACGCAGATCAATCTGCGAAATGGAGTTGCCCGGCTGCAGATTTTCGCACATTTTCCGCCCCGGATCTGAGGTTGCTTTATCTATCAATAAACGTATGATCTTATCATATTCAAGAGTGTGTAATGCTTTCTGGTTCATAATAGCCTCCTTATCCACAAAGTATAACACAGGTAGGGCAAAATTACTATGCAAGGATTCTTGTGGAAATACCCTTAAAATGATATACTGAAAGCTGGTAACAGCTAAGGAGAAGAGTGGTAAATGGAAGAGAAAGAGTATGAATTTGTGCATGAAACGATAAAGAAAAAGCCGGTCAACAAGAAAAAGCTTCTGCGCAGAACCGTTCTGACAGCCGCACTTGCTGTGGTATTCGGTCTGGTGGCGTGTGTTACCTTTCTTCTGATCGAGCCGGTCATCAACAATGTGCTCAATCCGGAAAAGATATCCAAGGTAGAATTCCCGGAGGAAAAGAAAGAGGTAAAGCCACAGGAACTTTTAACGGAGGAGAGCGTTGCCAGGCAGGAAGTGCAAAGGCAGGAGGCAGCGGTGGAGGAAGCCAAGGAAGAAGCGATCCAGTCTGCCACGACTGCATTTGGGATCGATCAGTATAAAGAGCTGTATCAGGATCTCTACGCCTATGCGCAGGATTCCATGGATTTTATGGTTTCCGTGATCGGGATTTCGGAAATGCAGGACTGGCTGCAGGGAACGTTTGAAAATGAAAATACGACCGCGGGGCTGATCCTGGCGGACAATACGGCGGAACTTCTGATCCTGGCGGATACAGGATCGATGGGAAATGCAAGCCAGTATTATGTCAGATTTTGTGATAAGCAGATGACGGAAGCGCATATCAAGCAGAAGGACAGCCAGACGGGGCTTACGATCCTTGCGGTTTCCAAAGATGAGATCCATTCCACAACGATGGAGGAGATCAGGATCGCTGAGCTGGGCATTTCGGGAGATGATGCGATTGTTGGTCAGCCGGTGATCGCGATCGGTGCACCGCAGGGAACCTATGGCTCTGTCAGCTATGGTATGATCACAGCCAATAAGGGCAGGTTGAATCTGACAGATGCATCGTACAATCTGTTGACGACGGATCTGAATACGGGCACAGCACCGAGTGGTGTCCTGATCAATCTGGAAGGAAAGGTGCTTGGCGTTATGGCAGGCAGTGTCAGCGGACAGCCGCTTACGGTCTTTGGCATATCGGATATTAAGACGCTTATTGCAAAGCTGTCCAATAATGAGAAAAGAGCTTACTTTGGTATCAAGGGCGTCGATGTAACGGATGATGCTCATAAGGAGATGAATGTGCCATATGGTGCTTATGTGACGGAAGTTGTCTCACAGTCACCGGCGATGCGTGCGGGTGTTTCCAATGGAGATATCATTACCAAGATCGGAGATCATCTGATCTCCTCTTATAAGGAATACAGAGCGGTGATCATGTCTCTGTCTCCGCAAAATGTTGTGGAAATGACAGTCATGCGGTTTGACGGAACAGAATATAAAGAAGTGATACTGGAAATTACAGCGGAAGAAGCAGAATAGGAGCGGAAAAATGAAATTTATTCAGGATTATAAAGAAGGCGACAGAGTATCAGACATTTATCTTTGCAAGCATAAGCAGCTGGCAACTACCAAAAATGGTAAGCCATACGAAACTGCTGTGCTGCAGGACAAAACAGGCACGATCGACGCAAAGATCTGGGATCCGAACAGTATGGGGATCGGTGATTATGATGCACTGGATTATATCGAGGTTTACGGTGAGGTAACATCTTTCCAGGGCGCAAACCAGATCAATGTAAAGCGTCTGCGCCGTTGTCAGGAGGGAGAGTATGATCCGGCTAACTATCTGCCGGTCAGCAAGAAGGATATCGATCAGATGATGTATGAGCTGACGAAGCTTATTGATAGCATCGAAAATACATATTTAAAGGCACTTCTGCAGAGTTTCTTTGTAGAGGACGAGGATTTTGTGAAAGCATTCCGGAATTCTTCAGCTGCCAAAACCGTACATCATGGATTTGTCGGTGGCTTACTGGAGCATACGCTCAGTGTGACAAAGCTGTGTGACTACTACTGCGGCGCTTATCCGATGCTCAAGCGCGATCTGCTTCTGACAGCCGCAATGCTGCATGATATCGGTAAGGTAAAGGAGCTTTCCAGTTTCCCGGAAAATGACTACACAGACATTGGTAACCTGCTCGGACATATTGTAATGGGCTGTGAAATGACAGGAGAAAAGGCTGCGCGGATCGACGGATTCCCTATTGATCTGTTAAATGAGCTGAAGCACTGCATTTTGGCGCATCACGGCGAACTGGAATACGGTTCTCCGAAAAAGCCTGCACTGATGGAAGCGGTTGCACTGAACTTTGCGGATAATACGGATGCAAAGCTGGAAACCTTTACAGAGCTTCTGGAGTCTACATCCGAGACAGGCTGGCTGGGATACAACAGACTGCTGGAAACAAATGTCAGAGCAACAAAATTGTTGTGATGCCGGCTAAGTAAGCCGGGCAAAGGCATATGTGAATATGGAACGTGCGGGAAGGATAGAAACAGGAGCATATATGGAATATAAGAAAAACAGTCAGGTCGAAATCGAGATCACAGACACCGGTGTTTCCGGCGAAGGCATCGGAAAGATCGACGGATTCACACTCTTTGTAAAAGATGCGGTGCAGGGCGACAAAGTTCTGGCACTTCTGACAAAAGTAAAAAAGAATTATGCATATGCAAGATGTGAGAAGGTACTTGTACCTTCTCCTTTTCGCATAGAGCCGCGCTGTCCGATCTACAAGCCGTGCGGCGGCTGTCAGTTGCAGGCAGTTGCCTATGACAAACAGCTTCAGATCAAGCAGCAGAAAGTATTTGGCAATCTGCAGCGCATCGGTGGCTTTGCGGCAGAAGAGATCGAAAGTGTGATGGAGCCTATTGTCGGAATGGACGATCCGTATCATTATCGTAATAAGGCACAATATCCGATCGGCGTAGATAAAGATGGTAATCCGGTTGCGGGCTTTTACGCCGGCAGGACACATTCGATCATTCCGGGCACAGACTGTTGTATCGGTGCAGAAACGGATGGTGTGATCTTACGGGAAATCCTTGCTTTTATGAAACGGTATCAGATCTCTGCTTATCAGGAAGAAAGCGGCAGAGGACTGGTGCGCCATGTACTCATCCGGACAGGCTTTACGACAGGTGAGATCATGGTCTGTCTTGTGATCAATGGTAAGAAGCTGCCGCATGAGCAGGAGCTGATATCTGCACTTACAAAGTTGAAGCTGTGTGAGAATATGAAAGAATCTGGTGGCACACAGAAAAATGCTGACGGGACGGAAGAGAAGCATGAAGAAGAGCCGGAAAAACAGATCGTATCGATCTCTCTCAGTGTCAATCAGGAAAATACAAATGTTATCGTGGGAAAGGAGATCAGACTCCTTTATGGTAAGCCATATATTACTGATCATATCGGAGACGTGGCATTTCAGATTTCACCGCTTTCCTTTTTTCAGGTCAATCCGGTGCAGACAAAGAAGCTGTATGGAACAGCGTTAGCCTATGCTGACCTGCAGGGAAAAGAAACTGTCTGGGATCTGTACTGCGGGATCGGAACGATCTCCTTATTTCTGGCGCAGAAGGCAAAAGCGGTCTATGGTGTAGAGATTGTACCACAGGCGATCGAAGATGCCAGAAAAAATGCCGTACTGAACAACATGGAAAATGCTACATTCTTTGTTGGAAAAGCAGAGGAGGTATTACCGGACTGGTATGCCAAGCATAGTCAGGAAGAGAGCGAAATGGCGCATCCTGACGTGATCGTGGTGGATCCGCCGCGAAAGGGCTGTGACGAGAAGTGCCTCGATACGATGCTCAAGATGCAGCCTGACCGCATTGTTTACGTCAGCTGTGACAGCGCAACACTTGCCCGTGACCTCCGCATTTTAGTGGATGGCGGCTATACACTCCAAAAAGTCAGACCGGTTGATATGTTTCCGATGAGTGTGCATGTGGAGACGGTTGTCTTGCTTTCCAAGGGTGAGGTCGACTCGAAAAAGATTCGGGTTGAGTTCTCTTTGGAAGATATGGATATGTCCGAATTTCAGGATGGGGCAACCTACACCCAGATCAAAGACTATGTGCTGGAGCATAGCGGGTTAAAGGTATCCAATCTTTATATCTCACAGATTAAGAGGAAATGTGGGATTGAAGTTGGCAAGAATTACAATTTGCCGAAGTCCGAGGATTCCAGACAGCCCATGTGTCCGCCGGAAAAAGAGAAAGCAATCCGAGAAGCATTCAAATATTTTGGGATGATCTAACATCCCGCAAAATGGAGGTTTCTTATGGATAGATTGATTTCTTGTGAGTTTAACATGGATACCGCTTGTGTGGAACTGAAATTTTTAGATGGCAGCATGATTGCCATTGATACCATCGCCGTGGAGAATGAGGTTGCTGACAATATGTATCAACGGTCAGAACTGGATTATCTAATCTACAATGATCCGGTTGGATATGCAGACTTGATCTTGAACGGTGATCCCGAAATTTATCTAAAAACTGTAACTGAATGTAAACCCTTAGATTAAAACTCAGCCCTCTGCCTTTTCCTTGGCAGAGGGCCGTTTTTTGCTTAACAGTTATTGAGCATCCCTTAATTGCTCTACAACGCTGCATTTCGCTGCGTTGTCATACATCATGCAAGGAATCAGCCACCCCAGCAGAAGAAATACCGGAATTGTCAGCAGGACAGGCAGAATGGTGAATCGATACTCAAAGAACCAGAACATACTGCCCAGCATTTTTCCTGCAAGAGGTCCCACCGCCAGCGACAGAATAAAGGCCGCCGATACGGAGGACATTGCGTAAAACAATCCCTCGTAGATCAGCATGGTTTTGAGCTGCCGGTTCGTCATTCCTACAGCCTGAAGCACAGCAAATTCACGGCGGCGGGAAAGAATACCGGTCATCATGGCGTTGAAGAAATTTAAGAGTCCCACCAGCCCGATGATAGCACAGAGGATACCACCTATCAGAAGGAACATCTGCCGGAACTGAGCAAACTCAGAGCGAGCCGTGGCCTTGCTTTCATACATCAAGGGCGAAAACTCACCGGCAGTGAGCTTCGATAGATATTGCTCTGCTTCGGCCTCGTCAACTTCGTCCGCTGTGTCGAACAGGTAGAGCATCGGAATGGCTGCACCACCGCTGTCCCTCTGTGCGGTGTCCACAGACAAAACTGCGTCATATCCAATACCACCATAACGATAACTCATGGAATTCGGAAGTTCTACCAAGGCGCAGACCGTGTACTCTACATCTCTGGCTCCATACAGTTTTTCCTGAAAGTACTCCTCCGGTGTATCTTCGGTGCGGAGTTCCCCGGTGCGGCTGTCGATATATTTCACATCGTCCGCATAGGTGGCGGTGATCGTGTCTCCCACCTTGGGGTAGTATTCAGGATTGGGCAGATTACCGTAGTCATCTAAGGAAACCGCAATGGCAATAGCGTTATTGTTTGGCTCCAGCATAGGAGAAATATCTCCGTCGAACACTTGCAGCTTGTCAAACAGGCTGTTATCCAGAGCCTCGATTCTGGTATCTCCCATCACCATATCGCCCCGGTGCTCCATGCGGCTCATATGGCTGTCCAACTGCTCGGCGCTTTCGTACCTTGCATAGTCCTGCCGCAGAGCATCCTCCGTCATCCACAGGTAGGCGGGTTTTCGCACAGCATATCCCGTGCCGGAAAGACTGGCCTTTGTGTTTGCTGCGATCTCTTCGATCTGTTCCGGCGTGATGAATTCATCTGCCGGGTTGTAACGGAAATAGTCGGGCGTGCTGACGATAAAATCGGCGCAGGTCATGGTGGATACATACTTCTCCATGCTGAAGCCGCCCACAAAGGCACACAGCGCATTGAACAGTGTCACCGACAGTGCCAGAGACACCACCACCAGCACCGTCTTTTTCTTGTTTCGTCCCAGATTGGCAAAGGCCATCTGATGGAGCTTGGCTCCCCGGGTGCTGCGCTGTTTTTTCTTGGTCTGCATTGCATCCGTATATTTGGTAGCCTCCACCGGAGAGACCTTGGCTGCCATTTTTCCGGGCTTGGAACAGGACAAGAGCACCGTCAACAAGGCGAACAGCATAGAACCAAGGAAGATCACAGGCGATGTGCTGATGGTGGTGATGCCTGCATCCAACTGGGTGGAGCGCAAGACAACAGGAACCAAAACAGCGCCGATGCCGTAGCCCAGCAGCAGCCCCGCCGGAATGCCGATCAGACAAAGCAGAAGTGCCTGCTGGCGAATGATGCGTTTGAGCTGCCGGGGCGTTGTGCCAATGGTTTTCAGAAGTCCGTAAAACCGGATATCCCCCGCAACAGAGATCTGGAAAATGTTATAGATGATAAGATACCCGGTGAAAATCACCAGCAGCAAAAAAGCTGCTATGGCGATCACAAGTTCCGGATCAAGCTGCGACTCCAGCTGGGATGAGGTATATCCCCAGTTGACGCCGATCCGGACGCTGTTGGGATCGGTATAGCTGTCCCATGTGTAGCCAAGATCGGTATCCACCTGCTCCATCTGCCCTTGAATGTTTGTGCCGGAGGCCAGCATGACATTCAAATCGGTGCGGAAAGGCTGTAAACCTGTTTTCACTGCCTGCGCTTCGATGTCATCTGCGTAATCACGGCTGATGTTGATGTAATGAACAGGCATTAGTTCATCATAGTCCCAATAGCCCACCAGCGTAAAGGTATCTGTTACAGTAAAGGCGGTTTGATCCTTGTCCGTAATGGAATAGGAAACCGTGACCTCGGCGCCCAGCTCCGGCGTTACGCCAAGCAGCTGCAACGCTGCCGTATCCATGGCTACCTCTTTGCCGCTTTCGGGCATCCGTCCGGTAGTAGGGGTTGCATAGCTCCATTTAGTGCAGTTGGCATCCATGTAGCTGATCTCTGCCGGTATTTTGGCAAAGACCCCCTCCGCAGTGATACCGATTACCTTCCGTGCCCCCGCAGACTTTACCTTTGGGTGGGCAGCGATGCGTTCCGCCTGCTCGGGGGAAACATCCTTAAAGGTGCCATGCGCATAGCCGCCTACCTGCCGAAACTGGTAGGTTTCATAGCTGGCGTTCAGTGACAAGACAATGGTGAACATGGACGTAAATAGCAGCGTTGTCAGCGCAATGGCAAAAATGGCGATCAGATTGCGGCGACGGTTCGCATAAAGAGATTTTAAGCTGAGCTTTCGAATACATTTTCTGTTTTTGACATTCATCGTAGCCACCTCCCGTTAGTTCTGGGAGACGATCCGACCATCTTCGATACGGATAATGCGGTCTGCCATCTGCGCAATTTCTTCGTTGTGAGTGATCATTACGATTGTCTGGGCGAACTTTTGACTGGTGACTTTCAAAAGGCTCAATACATCCTGGCTGGTTTTGGAATCCAGATTGCCGGTGGGTTCATCTGCCAGAATGATAGCGGGTGCTGCCGCCAGCGCACGGGCAATGGCTACTCGCTGCTGTTGACCGCCTGAGAGCTGATTGGGCAGCGCATCCAGACGATCATCCAGCCCAAGTGTCTGTACAATCTGCTGTACGAAATCCTTATTGACCTTGCCACCGTCCAGCTCAATGGGTAGAACAATATTTTCATACACATTCAGCACCGGAACAAGATTATATGCTTGGAACACAAAGCCGATTTTCCTGCGGCGGAAGATGGTCAGCGCTTCCTCCTTCAGGGAGAAAATATCCTGTCCGTCCACCATAACCGTGCCGCTTGTAGGGCGATCCAGCCCGCCCAGCATGTGCAGCAGCGTGGATTTGCCGGAGCCGGATGTGCCGACAATTGCAACAAATTCGCCCTTCTTTACACTTAAATCAACTCCATCCAACGCATGAACTGCGTTATTGCCGGAGCCATAAATCTTTTTCAGGTTTTTTGCCTGTAAAACTTCCATAAATGAGTACCTCCATGAAAAAATCTGTATGTATGAAAGGAAATGATCCTTTGATACATACAGATTATCGCATAGGAATCTTTCCACATTCTTTCCGGCGGAAAATGAAATCTAACAGTTTTGATAGAATTGTTGTTATTTCGGCAGAAATATGGAAAACGTACTTCCTTTTCCCGGAACGGAAGCAACCTTGATATAACCGCCCTCGCCGGATATGATCTGTCGGGCAAGGTATAAGCCGATGCCGACCCCTTCTTGTTTCTGCACACTATTTGAGCGGTAAAAGCGAGCAAATATCTTCGCTTGCTCATTTTCCGGTATGCCTGAACCGGTATCCGATATATCGATCCTTGCAAACATTTCATAGCTTACGGCAGAAATAGTAATGGTGCCATGCTCTGTATATTTGATGGCGTTGTCTACGATATTAGCCAGCGCTTCCGCTGTCCATTTGAAGTCGAATACAGCAAAAGCATCTGTATCCTGCATTTGCAAAGACAATCCTTTTTCAGAAGCCTTGGCAGTATATTGTTCTACCACACTTTCAAGCAGCGGCTGCAGCGCTGCTTGCTGAGGGGAGAGTGAAATGATCCCGTTTTCCAGTCTGGAAAGCTTTACGAGAGAATCGATCAGAAATCGCAGCTTTTCCGATTGTTTGTACAGCGCCTCCACATTTGCCTTCGCCGATGCAGGCAGAGTTTCCTCCATCAAAAGCTCGCTGTATAACAGCAGGTTTGCAATCGGCGTTTTTGTCTGGTGGGAGATGTCCGCAATCAAGGTTTTGATTTTGTCTTTTTCCTGCGCTATGTTTTGAGAAGATGCTTCTGCGGCGGAAAGATAGTGCGCAAACTTCGTTTCCAATGCAGACAGCTGGCTTTCATCAAAATTGGTTTCAGAAAAGGAGCCGGTCATGGCAGCGTCCAGCATCCTTTCGATTTCTTCCATCGTTTTTCTGGCCTTTCTCCGCTCCCATAACACAACAGCTGCCGCCGCCAGAAAACACAGCAGTATGATCACAATGCCGGTTTTATTCATCTTTTGTCACCCAGCTATAACCGATTCCATAGACGGTTTTAATGTATTTCTGTGCGCCAAGCTTATCCCTCAGACGCTTGATCGTAACAGACAAAGCATTTTCATCCACATATTCTGCGCCATCTGTCCAGATCCGGTCGACAAGGTCTCCACGGGTCATGGTTCGGCCTCGGTTTTCAACAAGCAGACGCAGTAATTTTTGTTCTGTTTTGCTCAATTCCACTTTTGAATCTCCCACATAAAAGGTCATAGCCTCAAAGTCAAAGTGAAATAGATCAATATGGATCGGCGCATTTTTATGGTTTGACGCTTGCTTTCGCAGTTGGGTATTCACCCTTGCCCGCAAAACCGAAAGAGAAAAGGGCTTGGTAATATAATCATCAGCGCCCCTCTCCAGTCCGTCTACGATGTCCAGATCGGTGTCATTGGCAGTCAGCAGAATAACAGGAACTCCGGGCATGTTTTCCTTGACCTCCCGGAGCAGCTCAAGCCCACTGCCATCCGGCAGATTGATATCCAGCAGGATCAGGGATACACTCCCGCAAAGCAATTGTTCTCTTGCCGCTTTTAGATCATGGCAGGATATAATCTGACGGTCATCTGCTTTCAGCGCTTTGCATAAGCCTTGATTCAAACCGATATCATCTTCAACAATCAGTAATTGCTCCATATATCTCACTCCCTCGTTATTCAAATGCCACCATCGTTTCCTTGGGCAATTTTTCGTTCTCACAGTTCAGAAGATAGGCTACGGCCTTGTTCGCAAAGCGGTTGGTTTTTATCGTATCCCAATCGGCAAGGCGAATGATCTCTGCTGTGCCGTTCTCAAAATCAAATGAAATCTCGCCCCATTCGCCGTCGCAGTCTGCCTGATATTCGTAGATTGCGGCGGCGATTT
>OHNI01000225.1_pt1 | contig 22280 bp, 20 predicted proteins | sample 1569501 | NCBI WGS metagenome assembly OHNI01 (sample SAMEA3879542, study PRJEB24766) | human gut metagenome | biome: human-associated habitat; feature: feces | place: USA | collected 1985/1987
ATGGTAACAAAAGAATGGGGGTTTCGGAGGAAAAGTGTACCTATGAGAAACTTTAAATGCTCCATTGCGGATATGCGTAAGCAGGTGTTTGCCGAGGTGGCGCGGCTGGCCTATGAGGGCGGAGACTACCGCCGCATGGAAAAGCTGCCCTACAAGATCGTTCCCGGTGAGGTGGGCAACCAACGGGAGTCCATCTTTCTGGAACGGGCTATCGTAGGCGAGCGCATACGGCTGGCTATCGGCCGGTGGCGGAGCACAGCCTGCTCAGCGACGGGGTGGAGGAGAGTGCCATCGCGGAGAAGTACTACGATCCTCCACTGGTGAACATCATAAAATACGCCTGTAACGGCTGCACGCCCACCCACTATGAGGTCACGAACGCCTGCCAGGGCTGTCTGGCCCGCCATTGCCAGAATGCCTGCCCTAAGGGGGCCGTTGCTATCGAACGCGGACAGGCGCATATCGACCAGGATAAGTGCATCAAGTGCGGCAAATGCCGGGATGCCTGCTCTTACCACGCCATCATCAAGTTTACCCGGCCTTGCCAGGAGGCCTGCGGCATGAATGCCATTGGCCAGGATGAGTACGGCCACGCCAAGATCGACTATGACAAGTGCGTCAACTGCGGTATGTGTCTGGTGAATTGCCCCTTCGGAGCGATCGTGGATAAGGGACAGCTGTTCCAACTGATCCACGCCATCCGTCGGGGCGACGAGGTGGTGGCGGTGATCGCGCCGGCCTTCTGGGGCCAGTTCGGAGACAATGTAACGCCGGGGCAAATCAAGGCCGCTATGCAGCAGTTGGGTTTCGCCGCGCTGGAGGAGGTGGCCGTGGGCGCCGATCTGTGCGCGGTGGAGGAAGCCGAGGAGTTTTTGCGTATGGTGCCGGAGAAGCAGCCATTTATGGCGACCTCCTGTTGTCCGGCATGGTCTGTGATGGCCAAAAAGGAGTTCCCCGGCTTTGCGCCGTATATCTCCATGACCATGACGCCTATGGTGCTGACGGCGCGGCTGCAGAAGCGCCGCCGGCCTGGGTGCCGTGTCGTCTTTATCGGTCCCTGCGCCGCCAAAAAGCTGGAGGCCAGCCGCCGCAGTGTCCGCAGTGATGTGGATTTTGTCATCACCTTCGAGGAGCTGAGGGGAATGTTCGAGGCCAAGGGCATCGACTTCAGCCAGATTCCCGATCTGCCCTCCCACTACGAGGCCAGTGCCCCCGGCGTAGGCTTTGCCGCCGGCGGCGGCGTGGCCAAGGCGGTGGAGGAGGTGATCCACCGCCTGCACCCGGAGGTGGCGGTCAAGACCGCCGCCGCGGAGGGGCTGAACGAATGCCGGCAGATGCTGCGTATCGCCCGGACGGGCAAGTATGACGGCTATCTGCTGGAGGGCATGGCCTGTCCCGGCGGCTGCATCAACGGCGGCGGGCAACCCTATCACCGGGGCAACGAAGAGCTTCTGAAACGGCGTGCCGAGGCCCTCTACGCCGAAGACGCCGCCAAACCGCTGCGCAAGTCGCACGAGAATCCCGACATTCAGGCACTCTACGAAGAGTTCCTCGGCGAACCCTGCGGACCGCTTTCGCACGAACTGCTCCACACCCGTTATTACGACCGCAAACCGGTCGTGGAACCCAAGAAATAAGACGTTATGGAAAAAATATGCCTCTCCCAACGGAGAATCGACGAGATAAAGAACGTCTGCCGAAAGTACGGCAACGACCCGGGCGAACTGATCAACATCCTGCACGGCGTGCAGGACACGCTGGGCTATCTGCCCAAAGAGGTACAGGAGCTCATCGCCCTGGAGTTGGGCATCTCGGCCGCACGGGTTTACGGCGTGGTGTCGTTCTATTCGTTCTTCACGATGAAGCCCAAAGGCAAATACCCGATTTCGGTCTGCATGGGCACGGCCTGCTATGTCCGGGGCGGCGAGAAGGTGCTCGACGAATTCAGACGCCAGCTCGGCATCGAAGTCGGCGGCACGACCCCCGACGGGCTCTTCTCGCTCGATTCGCTGCGGTGCGTGGGTGCCTGCGGACTCGCTCCGGTCGTGATGATCGGCCCCCGGGTCTATGGACGGCTCAAGGTGACCGATGTCAAAGGTATCCTCGACGAAATCCAGGCCCTCGAAAAAGAGATCTGACGACGCGGTATTACGTTAAATAAAAGAGACCGGGCCTGCACAGAAATACAGGCCCGGTTCGTTCCCTCCGGAACAAAAGCCGCCTCGCCGACAATCGGTTCCACCAGTCCGAACGAAGGCCCCCGCAACGATCCGCAGAGCCTGGATGATCGAAAACAGGCATTTTTCCCGCCATAAAATGCACCGGAAACCCCTCCCCGACATCTGCAAGCCAACAGGGGCTATGCTCGAACCCGAAAAAACACGTACCCCGTCACAAAAGATTTCGCGGAAAAGTCGTCAAACCGGATAATTTGGCGTACCTTTGCCCGACAAATCATCATAAATGAATCAATTAGAAGAATTTAAGGCTTTAGGACTGTCCGACGATATACTTACTGCCATTGCCAAAAAAGGGTTCGAAACCCCCTCGGCCATTCAGAGCCTCACCATTCCCCACCTGCTCACCACCGACAAAGACATCATCGCACAAGCACAGACCGGCACGGGTAAAACCGCCGCTTTCGGCCTGCCGATTATCCAGATGCTGACTTCCCGACGGAATATTCCGCAGGCCATCGTCCTCGTTCCGACCCGCGAACTGGCCCTGCAGGTGACGCAGGAACTCATTTCGTTCAATACCCACGACCTTTCGATCGCCCCGATCTACGGCGGCGCCTCGATGACCGAACAGCTGCGGCGCTTGAAAAAAGGCATCGACATCGTCGTCGGCACGCCGGGCCGCATCCTCGACCACATCCGCCGGGGCACGCTCGACCTCTCGGCGATCGCCTACCTGGTGCTCGACGAGGCGGACGAAATGCTCAACATGGGTTTCATCGAGGATATCGAAGAGATCATGCACGCCATGACCGGCCCCAAACGGGTGCTACTCTTCTCGGCCACGATGCCCGACCGCATCGCGGCGCTGGCCCGCAACTACATGCACGAACCCGACCTCCTGAAGGTCGAATCGCAGCACGTCACGACCGACCTGACGAACCAGATCTATTTCGAGGTGCGCGAAGGCGACAAATTCGACGCCCTGACCCGCATCATCGACGTCGAACCTGAGTTCTACGGCATCGTCTTCTCCCGCACCCGAACGGGCGCGGACGATATCGTGGCCAAACTCCTGGAACGCGGCTATGCGGCCGAAGTCCTTCACGGCGACATTTCGCAGGCCCAGCGCGAGAAGATCCTGGGCAAATTCAAGAAAAAACAGGTCAATATCCTGGTGGCTACGGACGTGGCGGCCCGGGGCATCGACGTAAGCAACCTCACGCACGTAATCAACTACTCGCTGCCGCAGGATTCCGACAGCTATGTCCACCGCATCGGACGCACGGGCCGCGCCGGTAACCAGGGAACGGCCATCACCTTCATCTCGCCCTCCGAGATGCGCAAATTCGGGTTCCTGAAGCGGACGATCAAGGCCGACATCAAGCTGGAACAGCTCCCCACGCCGGCCGACATCATCGCCACCAAGCGCAACAAGATCAAGGAAGATCTGGACGCCATCGTCGAGAGCGAAAGTTACGGCGAATGTACGGGGATGGCCGCCGAACTACTGGAGAGTTATCCGCCCGAAGTGGCCTTGAGCGCCCTGCTGCGCCTGGCCTTCAAGAACGAGCTGAGCGAGAGCAGCTACCCCGAAATCCGCTCGATCGACGTCGATCGCAAGGGCAAGGCCCGGATTTTCCTCGCCTTCGGTGCCCGCGACGGCTACGACACCCGCAAAACGGTCCGGCTCCTCAAACAGGAGTGCGGACTCTCCGACCACGACATCGACGACGTACGGGTCATGGAGGACTTCTCGTTCGCAACGGTTCCCTTCGACCAAGCCGAAAAAGTCGTCAGGACTTTGAATAAGCTCTCGCACGGACGTCCCATCGCGGAAATATCGAAAGACAGCCCTTCGGCCCGCACATCCGGCGGAAGACAATCCCACCGCCGCAGGGAGTCCGACACCCGATCCGGACGCAAAACCGGCCGGAAACCCGAAAGCCGGGAATCCTATCGCCAAGACTCCTCCGTGCAGGAGGCTTTCGGTGCGCCCGACGATCGGAACGGACATCGGAAATCCGTCCGCAGCCCAAAAACGTCCGGCACGAAAGCCGGGAAGAAACCCGCAACAACCGTCAAAGCGAGCAGCAAAACGTACACACCGGAGAAAACCGCTGCGAAGAGAGCTTCCGAACTCCCCGAAAACTGGTTCGAAGAGTGGTTCGGCCAGCGACAACCCGCCCGCAACAAAAAAGGGCCGAACCGGACCCCGAAGCGAAAAAACAGAGATTAAACATCAAACCGGCTCCCCGGCCGAGGCGGGTCGTTCGTCCGCAGGAGATTTGGCGATCGTGAAGCTGAAGGTCGCCCCTTCGCCATAGACCGACTCCACGGTCATCTCGCCGCCGTTGCGATGCACCAGGTCCAGGCAAAGCTGCAACCCCAGTCCCGACCCCTCCTCTTTTCCGGTCCCGTAAGTGGTGAAATACATCGCAGGATCGAGCACTTTATTCAGGTCTTCGGGCTTGATGCCGACTCCGAAATCACGCACCCGGACAACGGCGTGGGTCGGGGTTTCGGCCGTGGAAACGATAATCTTCCCTCCTCCTTCCGGGCTGTATTTGATCGCATTGCTCAACAAGTTGCGGACGATCGTCTTGACCATATCGACATCGCACCGCACGTGAATCGGCGCGGGAATGTCGTATTCGACGACAATTCCTTTGGTCCGGGCCACCGACTCCGAAATTTTCGAGGAAAAGAGTACGACTTCGGCCAGATCGACATCCTGATACACCGTATGCATCCTCCCGGTCTGACACTTCGTCCACTTGAGCAGGTTGTCGAGCAGCGAAAAGGTGTCTTCGGCAATGTCGTTGCCCATGCGAAGCATATCGAGGTTCCCGGCTCCGACCCGCTCCGCATCCAGGCTGTCGAGCAGGGTGTTGAACAGCATCTTGAGGCTTCCGATCGGAGAGCGCAGGTCGTGGGCGATCACCGAATACATCTTGTCGCGGCTGGCCAGGGTCTCCTGCAGCTCCTCGTTCTGCCGCACGATGACGCGCTGCGCCTCTGCAATAAACATATGATGCGCCACCCGCGTAATCAGCTCCTCGTGATTGAAAGGCTTCGACACGTAATCGCTGGCCCCCATCTTGAACCCTTTGACAATGTTTTCCGAATCGTGGAGCGCCGAGAGAAAAATCACGGGAATCCGGCAGAATCGCTCGTCGGCCTTGAGCCGCTCGATCACCTCATAACCGTTCATGTCCGGCATCATGATATCCAGCAGAATCAGATCCGGAGATTCGCTTTCGACCTTCTCGAGCGCTTCGCGGCCACCTGTCGCAGTCACGATCCTGTATCCCGCCTTTCCAAGTATGGTTTTCAGCAACAGGACGTTGGTCGCAATATCATCGACGACAAGAATCTTATAATTTTCAGGATTGACCGAGAGATTTTCCATAAAACAGACCTTGTGACACACAAGCGAGGTAGATAACCGCTAACAGATTTCATCGGAGTACGAAGAAATTTTCCGAAACGGCAACCGTATCGAAGGCAAGGAACGACAGCCGACTATGGCCGAAAAACAGCGCGTATCCCGACGCGGAACCGAATTTACACGGACGATCTGCACCCGATTCGGAGGCGATTCACTTCAAGAACTTTTCGATGCGGACCTTCAGTTCCATCGGGTTGAAGGGTTTGACGATATAGTCTTCAGCTCCGTCCTGCAACAACTGAATACGCTCCGAAGTACTGTCTTCGCTCGATAACATAACCATCCGGATATGCCGGAACCGCTCGTCACTCTTGACGGCATGGAGAAATTCATCTCCCCGCATGTCGGGCATACGGATATCCGAAATAATCAGATCGGGCAAATCTCCGGCCTCCATCTGCTCGAGTACAGGCTTCGGACTGTCGAAATAGCGACAGTCGTAGTCCCGCCCCAGGCAGGCCATGATGATTTTGCCGATCATGTCCTTGTCATCGACAACGAATATCTTTTGCTTGTCCATATTTTCAACACTTTAATACGTCTGAAGAACACAAATTTCGTACAAATAGTCACTTTTTTGTCACAATCGAAATAATTGTGTCTAAAATCGGTTCCAAATGTATAAAGAATATACACAAAAACGACAAAAATTTGTCGTTTTCATAGCTGTTTCCTCCGAATACCGGTGCATACAACCGCAAAATAACCGTCTGAAAATCATATATCCTTGTATGAAAGTCGGATCGCTGCATATGGGACTAACCGACAAAACGGTCCTGCTCAGCCTATGCTGCCCGGTAAAAAATAAACTGCAACAAAGAGAGAGTAGTAGAATGGATACGGAGGAATCAATGGGAAATCATAATTTTCATCCATAACCTCATAACCGGCTAATCGAAAACGACCGGCAACCATTCCTCGAAAAAAATACATATTATATTTATACCAAACGAAAACCGCATTGCAGCTATCTGCAACGCGGTTTCTGTGAGGTCTGAAGCGAACGCCATAAATTTGAATCGAATTTTACCGATTTTAATTTTATCTTATCTACATATCAATATTTTACATCCATTTTTCATCAACTGCGAGGTCTGGAAGTTTTCGAAAATTCGGCCTATGTATGACAAATGTATGACAAAAATGATTACATTTGCAATAGACAAAACCTCCTGACCTATGGCATCCTTCTGCTACCGCATCCGCTCGACCCAGAAAAACAAACTGGTCAAAATCCAAATTCTCTTCACAGTTGGCCGTGGTAACCAGTTCTACGCCGACTGCCAATATATGGTGCTGACGGACGCCTGGGACAACAAACGGCAGACAGTCAAGAGCCGTTTCACCTTTACCGACGACTTCACCGAGCAGCAGGGGCGCGAGCTGACCAAGAATCTCGCCGAACTGCGAAGCCACATCCTCGGAGAGATCACCAAGGATCCCGAACACGCGATGACGAAAACGCGGCTGGAGAAGATCATCTACAGTTTCCACCACCCGCGCAGCCTCACCACCGGCCGCCATGTCCGCAGCCGCGAATCGCTCGGCGACTACATCGCCCGCTTCACGCACGAGATGGAGGACGGCACCCGACTGAACATCCACAAACTGCGCTACGGGGCATCGACAATCAAGAACTACAAAGGGTTTATCATTCAATTCGACGAGTTCTGCAAAGCAAAGCGAAAGAGATTCGATTTCGGCGATATCGATCTGAAATTCTACGACGATTTTGTGGCATGGTTCACGGCGAAAGATTATTCGATCAATACCATCGGCCGCCACGTCAAGGAGCTGAAGATCATCATGCGGGCAGCGCGCGAAGAGGGACTGCACGACAATGGTCTAATCGAAAGCCGCAAATTCCGCGTACTGACCGCCGATGTCGAGAATATCTATCTGACCGAATCGGAAATACGTGCTATTGCCAACCTCGACTTATCCGACAATAAGCACAAAGATATTGCCCGCGATGTCTTTTTGGTCGGCTGCTACACGGCACAACGATTCAGTGATTACTCTACGATCAACGAGGGTAACATACGCACGCTGGAGAGCGGGCAGCTGGTTATAGACTTGAAACAGCAGAAAACCGGCAACCACGTCATTATTCCCGTCCGACCCGAATTGCAGGCGATACTGGACAAGTACGAAAACCGTTTGCCGAAATCCTACGAACAGAAAGTAAACAAGTTCATCAAAGAGATTACTCGGGAAGCGGGTATCACGGAAAAAATCGAGGTATCATACGTCGAAAACGGGGAAAGGAAGACGCACTTGGTAGAGAAGTGCGATTTGGTAAAGACTCATACGGCACGCCGCAGCGGTGCGACGAATATGTATCTGGCGGGCATTCCGACCATCGCCATCATGAAAATCACGGGCCACAAGACCGAAAAGGAGTTTATGAAATACATCAAGATTACGGAAGAGCAGACCGCAATGGAGTTGATGAATCATCCGTATTTCAGCGGCAGATAGTTCGAAATGTTACCACCGTAAAATTTACGACGATAACAAAATCTCGAATGAGCTTTTAGAAGAAGCATTTTAACTCCTCTTTATTTGCGAATAAATTGTAACTTTACAGAAAATAGAAATATATGACGGTTGAGGAACTGACAAATATACTCGATTCATTACTGATTCTGCCTGCGGAAACGGAAGTGGTGGAGTTCAAGAGGGCCGAACGCAATTTCGACGATCGGGATTTGGGACAATACTTTTCGGCATTGAGCAACGAAGCAAATTTGAAGGGCAGGCCTTGCGCTTGGCTGGTTTTCGGTGTGGAGAACCATACGCACGAGGTTGTCGGCAGCCAGTACAAGAACAGCCGTCCGGCGCTCGACGCAATGAAGAAAAAGATTGCCGATCAGACTACGGGTCGGCATACGTTCGTCGAGATACATGAATTGCGGTACAGGAACGGCAAAAGAGTTGTGATGTTCGAAATACCACCTGCCCCGCAAGGTATTCCCATAGACTATCAAGGCCATTATTATGGTCGTGACGGAGAATCCTTGCAAGCATTGAGTATGGACAAAATCGAAAGAATAAGAAATCAAGCCAAATTGAAAGATTGGAGTGCGGAAATAATCGAAAATGCCTCATTGGAGGATTTGGATCCGGCAGCCATCGTCAAAGCAAGGGAGTTGTACACGAATGCCCGCAAGGACAAAGCTGACGAGATTGCGTCATGGGATGACACGACTTTTCTGAACAAGGCAAAGATTACGATTCGGGGAAAGATTACCAATACAGCCATCGTGTTGCTCGGCAGAGAGGAGAGTGAGCACCTGATCTCTCCGGCAGTCGCCAAAATCAAATGGATTCTGCGCGGACCGGATAATGTCGAGCGCGATTACATGATCGCCTCCTGCCCGTTCATTCTGGCGGTTGACAAAATATACGACAAAATCCGCAATCTGAAATACCGTTACATAAATCCGGAGTACAAGACGCTCTTCCCCGAAGAGATCGACACGTATGAACCGTATGTCATCCGCGAGGCATTGAACAATGCAATCGCCCATCAGGATTATACGCTCGGCGGTCAGATCAACGTAGTGGAATACGACGACAAACTGGTCTTCTCGAACAAGGGTTCGTTTATTCCCGGCAATATCGAACGGGTACTCGTCAGCGATGCTCCGGAGGAGCGATACCGAAATCAATTTCTGGTAACGGCTATGGTGGGACTCAAGATGGTCGATACGATCGGCAGCGGCATCCGCAAGATGTACAATTACCAAAGACAGAGACTATTTCCCCTGCCGGATTACAATTTGGCCGACAATCGGGTAGAAGTTACCATAACGGGCAAAATTCTCGATATGAACTACGCCAATATTCTGGCGGGAAATGCGGATTTGAACCTGCTCGACATCGAGCTGCTGAACCGTGTACAACTGGGGAAACCGTTATCCGATGAAGAGATCGCCCGATTGAGAAGCAAACGCCTAATCGAGGGTCGTAAACCCAAAATATATATTGCAAAACATATCGCCCAAAAAGTCGGGCAGAAGATCGAATATTCGGAACATAAGGGGCTCGGAAATAAACGTTGCGAAGAGTTTCTGCTGACGGCATTGCGGGATCACAAATCATTATCACGCAGGGAGATCGACAAACTGCTGTGGAACCTTCTTTCCAACCTGCTCGACGACAGACAGAAAAAAGATAAAATTACGAATCTTTTAGCTAAGTTGAAAAGACAAGGCAAGATAAGAAACGAATCACAAGGCCCGAACTCTGATTGGTTCATTGTTTAATTTTACACGCTTTTTACACGCTTTTTACACGCTTTTTACACGCTTGTATATTATAAACATCTAAAAATATGCATATTACGATCTTGTACCCCCCCCCCGCCAAAAAAATATCAACTATGTCCCGTCGTCGCAAAATAGAGATCAAAGCCTCCGAACTGGCATGCTTCGACACGTTGGTCGAGACATTGCGCACCCGGCCGGAGTTTGCAGACTTAGACCCGACAAGTCTACATGTGTGGGCATACGAGAATTACGAACCGACGATCAGAAATGCAGCAAGGGCTATTCGTCATTTTGATCATTGGTTGGCGGCACATCGAAACGAAATGTTTCTCTCGTCGTATTCGGGCAATCGATTGTTCTGTAAAAAGGATTTGGCCGAAGCTCTGGGAATTACACGCCCGACACTCGACCGGTGGATTGCGAACGGCTGGCTGGAAGGATGCACCGCACGCGCATTTTCGAATGGAGAACGGTGCTATTCGGCAGACGCAGTCCGTGAAGCATTGGAAAAATTAAAATAAAACTCACAAAAACAGCTTTGTTTCGGAGGACGGTTCTTATCAAAAACCGTCTTCTTTTATTCATCGAAACAATCACTTTACACACTGCGGTCAAAACGGAAAACAGAGGTAGACCGATGCAATTCATTCCTAAAATTCCATAGACTGTCCGACTATGTCCGTTCGTGGCAGAAGGCAGCATTATTTTGTAACACAATTACTTATTTTAGACAGCCTCGATAAATGATTTTCTTTGCGACGTTAAATCGAATAAACCATGGCAAAGGAAATCTATCTGAATGGCATGACTGCCGATCAACTTTCGAAGATGATCCGGGAGTCCCTGCGCGACGAATTGCAACAGTTCCGTCCCGCACATCCGAAAACCGACACGAAATATCTCACACGGCGCGAAACCGCCCACCGTCTGCGCATCTCGCTCGTGACGCTCACCGACTGGGTGAACCACGGCAAGATCCGCGCACACAAGATCGGCGGGCGCGTCCTGTTCCGCGACAGCGATGTCGAAGCAGCCTTGAATCGAATCGTTCCCATTAAATAATTCAGTGAAAGAATAAGTATTTTTCTTTTCACTGAACATAGATTGTTATGAAAACGATTCAAGCTATCAAACATCTTTCCATTCGGACCTACCTCGCCGAACAAGGTTTGCACCCGACCAAAGACAATCCGCGATACGGTCTTTATCTTTCACCGTTACGCGAGGAACATACGCCGAGTTTCAAGGTGGACTACGTGCGAAATCTCTGGTATGACTTCGATGCGCCCATATAGGCTACACAATAAATATCTCTATGGCAAGAGATTAGGTTAGAGTTCAACAGACCTATCCTCAACGACTTAGCTGGAGGAGAAATCCAAAGGTGACAAAAGCATGTCGGTAAAGTCATTAGTCAGCTAAATACCAAGCTGCGACTGCATGGCGAGAGGAAAAGACAGACACAAGGATGAAGCCTGATTGGTTGAACGATAGTTCTGCTGCACACGTACCAGCCCCGACGAAAGGTATTTGATTCACGTCGGGCTGAAGCACCCCATGTAAACCGAAATTACAATGGAGCAGGAGCTGGCTTCAGAGCAACCACAATAAGTGGAATAGGAACGTAAGTCGCATCCGACAGTCTGCCGAGCCAAACAGTTATTGTGAAAGCAAATGGGGATTCCCTAAATCAGAATGCCGTAAGGCTATGGGCATAGGACCCTGAATATCTGACATGGGAACGGAGCTTCCGTAGTAGTCCGAGCAAGGGAAAGCCTTGTACATGGCGAAGGGAAGCAGTTAGATAACTTAATACAAATAATGGAAAATGTGTGAGACATTATGAGAAGTCCTGAGCAAGTATTAAAAGCTTTAAACAAGCATGGTAAAGTTTCGGATTACAAGTTCGAAAGGCTGTACCGTATCTTATTCAATGAGGAGATGTTTCATGTTGCTTACCAGCGTATTTACGCCAAACCAGGCAATATGACACCCGGTACGGATGGGAAAACCATCAATCGGATGAGTCTTCAAAGAATAAACAAAGTCATTGCATCTTTGAGAGATGAGTCTTACAAGCCTAATCCGGCAAAAAGGATATACATACCCAAGAAAAACGGTAAGAAAAGACCGCTTGGAATTCCTTCCTTTGAGGACAAACTTGTACAGGAGGTGGTGCGCATGATTCTTGAAGCCGTCTATGAAGAGGTGTTTGCAAACACCTCACATGGATTCAGACCAAACAGAAGCTGCCATACCGCATTGACCCATATCCAAAAGACATTTACAGGTACAAAATGGTTTGTGGAAGGAGACATTAAAGGATTCTTCGACAACATAGACCACAATGTATTGATTGCAACTTTGCGGAAACGGATTGCCGATGATAGATTTCTAAGGCTTATCCGCAAGTTGTTGAATGCGGGATATATTGAAGACTGGAAGTTTCATAATACAAACAAGGGAACTCCACAAGGCGGTAATATCAGTCCTATACTGGCAAACATTTATCTTGATAATTTTGACAAGTATATGGAAGAATACGCCCTACGCTTCAATAAGGGAAAAGAAAGACACATCACCAAAGAATACAAGCAACTTAGCGATAAGATGCAACGCATCCTTAAAAGCATCAAGAACATACAGGATGCAGATGTCAGATTACAGCTTAGGGATGAGTATGAGAAACTGAGACGTGAAAGGCAAAAGATTGAGAGCAGAGACAGTATGGATGAAACATACAGAAGGCTTCGATACGTAAGATACGCAGATGATTTCCTCATTGGTGTTATCGGAAGCAAGGCAGAGTGCGTTAAAATCAAGTCGGACATTACCAAGTATATGGAAGAAAACCTCAAGCTGGAACTGTCACAGGAAAAGACATTGATAACAAACGCACAAAAGCCCGCGAAATTTCTTGGCTTCGATGTTTCAGTCCGTAAGTCTGATGCTATCAAGCGGGACAAGAACAATGTGCCAGCCCGTTATTACAACGGTAAGATAGTCCTAAAGGTCGCCATAGAAACGGTGCGGAACAAACTGGAAGAATACAGCGCCATCAGATACAAGGTAGAAAATGGCCGACAAGTTTGGTTTGCAAAGTTCAGAGGCAATCTTATGAAGAAGAAAATCGAGGACATAGTGGCGGCATATAACTCTGAAATCAGAGGGTTCTACAACTACTACTGCATTGCCAACAACGTGGCATACGCGCTCTCAAAGTTTGGATACATCATGGAGTACAGTATGTACCATACCATTGCAGGAAAAACCAATAGCACTGTAAGCAAAGTCATTGACAAATATAAGGTTGGGAATGACATTATAGTGCCATATCAGGATGCAAAAGGTAAATTACGGTACAGGAAATTCTATAATGAGGGATTCAAACGTAAACCACCAATGTACTATACGGAGGTAAACGACTTATCCTACACAATCGCAATTCCACAGCCGACACTTACTGAGCGATTGGATGCGAGAACATGTGAATTATGTGGAAAAGTCGGACCTGTAGTCATGCGTCATGTCAGAAAGCTAAATCAGCTTAAAGGAAAAACTGAATGCGACAGGCTGATGCTTGAAAAGCATAGGAAGACATTGGTTGTCTGTGAAAAGTGTTATGCCAAAATACACAGCCATGCTAAATAAAGTCATGTTATCAACGGAGAGCCGTATGCGTGGAGACATGCAAGTACGGTTTGGGGGCAGGTACGGGAAAACCTACTGCCGAAAGGCAGTAAGGCGTTCTGTACCGAGCCTACGACTGGGCGAAGGCGGTTCCATTATCGACCTTGTAATGCGGTTGGAGCGGTGCGATTTCGCACACGCCGTCCGATTGCTGAGAAACAGAGAGAGGGTACCGATCGCTGCACCCCGATCTTTGTCGCCTTTATCGACCGTTCCCGCGCTCCGTATCCTCTCCGACACACCGCTTCGTCATTCGGCATTGCTCGACTATTTACGGCGGCGCGGTATCGTTCCGGAGGTTGCCTGCACTTATTGTCGGGAGATACGCTATACGATCAATGGCAGAAAATATTTCGCCATCGGATTTCCGAACGATGCCGGCGGATGGGAGTTGCGCTCGGAATGCTTCAAAGGAAGTGCATCGCCCAAACAGATTACGACGATCGACAACTGCACCGATACGGTAATCGCCTTCGAGGGGTTCATGGATTTTCTCTCCTGTCTTTCGACGAAGCACCCCGACCAACTACGCATCGACGTAATAGTATTAAACTCGGTCGTCAATCTTCCGAAAGCGCTTCCGTTTCTCGCACGCCATTCGACGATTCATGCTTTCTTCGACAATGACAATGCGGGTCGTAAAGCGACCGCCGAGTTGATTCGTCTTTGCCCCCGCAGCGAAGTCGTCGATCAAAGCTGTTTCTACTCCGGACACAAGGATGTCAACGACTATCTGATCGCCCACATAAAAGACCATGCGAAAAAGTTGGCGGCACAGAAAAACGCCTCCAAAACAAAGACGGTTCAATCTGTTCGGAATAATCCGCAACTTCTAAAAGCAAAAACAGCGGCGGTTGAGCCACAACGCCGGAAAGGGGTAAAGGTTTAGGAAGGCAAGTTTGTGTTTTCGTAAACGAAAACCTACCGAACATCCCGCTGGTCTAACTCCTGCACACAAACCGATGAAACAAGCACAGAACAAGGGCGGACGGCCGGAATTGAGTAAAGGTCGTGTTCGCCGATATATCGTCAGTACGCGACTCGATACGGAGCATTATTTACGTCTTCGGTCATTGGCCCGTACTTCGGGGCAGCATCCGGCGGAAATCATCCGACAACTGCTTCGGACAGGAGCGGTACGAGAACGCCTGCGTCGCGAGCATCTGGATTTCGTAACCCAGCTCAAAGGCATAGCTCGCAACTTGAATCAACTGACACGGCTTGCCCATGCGAAAGGATTTTCAAGTGTCGCATCCCGTCACGCGGCCATTATGGCATGCCTCGAAGCCCTGCTAAAACAGATCCGCGATGATCGGTAAAATCATTGCCGGTTCATCCTTTGCCGGGACTGTCGGCTATGTGATGAAGGAACTGTCGCGCATCCTCGATGCCGAAGGCGTAAACCCGCCGGAGGTAAAGAACATAATCGAGGATTTTAAGGATCAGACCCGACTGAACCCTCGGTTGAAAAACACGGTCGGGCATATCTCCTTCTCGTTTTCGCCGAAAGAAGCTCCGCACATGACCGATGCGCTGATGACGCAGATCGCCAAAGAATATATGCAGAAAATGGGTATTACCGACACGCAATATCTGCTGGTACGTCACCTCGACCAGCCCCATCCTCACTGCCATCTGGTCTATAACCGGGTCGGGAACAAGGGGCAGACTATATCGGACAAGAATATTAAAATACGCAATACGAAAGTCTGCCGGGAACTAACCGAGAAATACGGGTTGCATCTTGCGCCGGGAAAGGACAGCGTGCGGCGGGAGCGATTGCGCGAACCGGACAAGACCAAATACGAAATATATGATGCGATCAAAGGATGTCTGCCCAAATGTAAGAGTTGGAACGATCTGGAAGGTAGATTAAAAGAGCAAGGCATCAACGTCCGCTATAAGTATTGCGGAAATACCGACCGAAAACAAGGCGTTCTATTTTCAAAAAACGACTTCGAGTTTTCGGGGTCGAAGATCGACCGGCAATTCAGCTTCTCGAAACTGAATCTGCATTTTGCGTACGCACAACAGCAAACCCGACATCGAAGCGCTATTGTCAAAGACTTCCATGCGGCGGCAGGTTCCTACCGTTCGGCCTTCTCCGATCTGTTCGGAACGGGTGGCGGAAAGACCAACACGGATAGGCCGACGGTCAATTTCGGCGGTAATATCGGCGAACTTCCGTTGCCGCCGAATAGTTCGCCGGTCGAATTGTCCGAAGCCCAATTGCAACGCAAACCCGGCGAGAGTCCCGAAGAGTACCTCGCCCGCATCACGGCATTGCTCAATACCGTCGCCGAAGCGATGGCGATTGCCGCAATGGAGCGGGAACGTCGCTTGCGAGAACGCATGACCAAATCCAAGCAGAAATTGTAAACAGGAAGCGATACAACCATGAAAGAGAATAATATGATGTCCTACGAAATGTATGAGGACTTCAAGGAGACGATGGTCAAAACCATCAAGACCGAACTAGCGGCAAAAACAGCAAACAATAATCAATCAAGCGACAATGACTTGTCGCAACGATTGGAGCAAATCGTATATACAGAACAAGAGCGGCATCAGGCGATAATAATCCAGCTTGCCGGACGATTGGAGAGCATAGAGCAGAACTATACCAAAACGCAAACCGGTATCGATAATCTGCAAGCATCTGTCGAGGCAATCAAAATCCCCGCCGAACTGCCGCCGAGAATAATCCGACACCGAGTGATTTTCAGCTCCGAATCCCCATTCGTCATTTATTTGGTGCTATTTCTTTTTATAAGCTGCATGATTTTGTCGTCGGCACTCTATTTCGCTACCCGACCGAATCATGACCGCATCGACAACGACCTGAAATACCGCTATATAAAGATGAAAGGCGACGCGACACCCGACCGTATTGCCGAACTGGAAGAGCTATTCGAACTAAACCGCGACAACGCAAAAATCCGTCAGATGAAAAAAGATGTTGAAACCTTTGAAAAAATAGCAAGGCAAAAAGCCGTGCATGACGAACAAGTACGGTTAAATGAGCAAGCAGCAAAATATTTCGAACAACAACTCAAAAAAATTAAGGCAGATTAAAAATGTATTTTACTATTAGAAAGCCTGATGATTAACATAAATTGTTTAATTTTGTATGAGTATTAAATTTTAAAGAATATAACGCAGCCATAATCTGACTGGAATTAAAATATGGGAATGATTCTCGACTATATAGAACAGGCAGGAAAGGGCAAATATCAATGCTTCAAGACAAAAAAGATATGTCTTGATTCAGTAGATAATGACACTATTGCCTATAATTATGATGATAAAACAATCGCAAATGCTACTAAAAGTACATTCGCGGAAACAGATCATTCTCGTGTAAAAACAGTATCCATCGCATATTTGTTCAAGTCACCCAAAGTTCCTCCACCCATTTTTCAATATTTTTTGGATGGATCGCGACACACTTTCAAAATAGATGATATCGGTATTGGCAAAAAGATATTTCCAATCATTGCAGGACAAATTATTGTTGGGTGTTGCAAGCGAAAAGATCGCGATACCTTTAAATGCTGGCAACTGAATAACAAAATTGTTATGGCAATGCCAGATGATTATGACGATGACGATGGCGGTGAGAATTTTTGCCGGTCATTTTGTGAAACTATTAATTCTAAAGTAATAGATAAGATATCAAAATTAAAAGATTTGCAATTAGGCATCAATAAATTGCTTTTGTACAGGACTAATATTAATCCACAAGAACAAGGCCGGGATAATTACAAACATCGGGGCATTGCATGTATTCAGAACGAAATGACCGATGAAGAACAATTGATGGTTGAGAGATTATGTAAAGTTGGAAAGTTACATAATGAATCATGGTTGATTAAAGATGGTTCTTTGGAATATAATCCGAGTTTCTCAAATTTAAACAGAACTCAATGGGATAACTTAAGAAGCAACTATCAGCATGTAGTTGGCGTTTCAAAACTCTTCGACCCTGAATTGTTGCCGGATTTTGAAGGGAATCGGTTATCGAAAACTATTGCAAATTTAGGACCTTACGAACGAACTAAAGTTTACCGTTATGAATCAGACCACAAAGGTGGAAAATCATATTTTGCCGTGTGGTATGTGCGATTACGTAACCACGATTTTCGAGAAACACATTTTTCTGACATCGTAAAGTGCGAAATGGTCTTGATGGATGAAAATGACAAATTGGAAACAGACAAGGTTGATATGATAAGCGCAAATTTAATTCGAGAAGCTTATCCAGTTTGCTATGGCGTTGATACACGCTGGGCAAATCACCTATATCCAATTTTCTTGACAGAATCGTTTTGCAAATCGAAATATGTGGATTCGAATATAATATTAAATTTATTCTAAAGATGTTACAGGTTATTGGAAAAGTATCGGCAACTGAAAAGATGCCATCTACCATTGATAATTTCTATTTTTGGACAGATAAAGGACAAATTTTGAGTCCGTTCGACATAGTTAAAGTTGAACATGTATCCTCTAATAGCGATAAGTCTATTACATATGGAGTTATCGAAGAAATTACGCATGTAACGGATGCTGCGAGCCATTTCACTAATTTTATATCAAGTAATTTTGGTGATACAGCTGATTCTATTGGGCAAATGAATCGGCTTGGAATGAATTACGTAAAAGCAAAAGTCGTTTGCAATACTGATGATATTTATACCCCAGTACTGGATGGCAAACAAGTCTCGCTTTGTGACGAAGAGGATATTCGAACGGCTTTAGGACTAAATGATGTAAAAAATCCTTTGGTGTGCGGTTATTTGGAAATGTACCAAGGCAATGCAGCCAAAAAAGTTAAAGTCGAGCTTAATTCTCACTTTTTAATTGGACCAGACGGAGCGCATTTGAATATATCCGGTATTTCAGGATTAGCAGCAAAAACATCTTATTCAATGTTCCTCCTTAATGCAATTCAACATAAATTCAAAGATATAGACGGAAGTAGTGTGGCTTTTGTGTTTTTCAATGTCAAAGGACGAGATCTTATGGCCATTGATGAAACGAATACAGAGCTGCCGGAGAAAGATAAAAAGATATATGCGGATTTAGGGTTATCAATAGAACCCTTTAAGAATGTTCGCTATTACTATCCTTACACAAAGGATGAAATAATGCAACATGCGCAATCATACGCTCATCCTCAAGACGTTGAACGACAAAAGAAAAATCACAAAGCCTTTACATATAAATTCACCTATGACAAATCTCAAGATAAATTGGATTTATTGTTGGCCAATGAAGATGATAGTACTGGAACTTTAGAAAGCTGCGTTAATTATGTCATAAATGGAGAAGGGTATTTTGCCGGTGTGAATAATTGGAAAGATTTTCAAGATAAATTGGATGAGTATACAAAAACCGCTGCCAATGGAGGTGTAAAGAATGAAATTCAAGTAACTAGCTGGAGAAAATTTAAGAGATGTGTTAGTAAAGCGATCAAGAATGATATTTTCTCAAAAGTAATACATGATAACGTAGGAGAAGTAGACCTCACAAGCGAGATTCAACACAATCTGACAGCTAATCAGGTTATGGTAATCGATATTGCCCGATTAGACGAAAACTCTCAAAGTTTCGTTTTTGGTAGTGTAGCCCGTGCAATATATGAAATGAAACTGGGCGCTGATCGTGATAATATTCCTGATAAGATAATTTTGTTTGTTGATGAATTGAATAAATATGCTTCGAACGATATTCCGAAAAACTCCCCAATTCTACGTCAATTATTGGAAATCACAGAGCGAGGCCGATCATTAGGCATTATTCTATTTTCGGTGGAGCAATTCCGAAGTGCTATACACGATCGAGTTAAGGGCAATTGTTCTACTCATGCTTATGGTCGGACTAATGCTATCGAAATATCAAAAGCCGATTACAAATACGTGCCTAAGGTCTATCAAAATATGATGACGAGATTATCTCCCGGGGAATATATTATTTCCAATCCGGCATTACGATCGATTGTAAATATTAGATTCCCAAGGCCGACATACAAACAATTTCCCAACGGATAATAAACTATGGCAGAGCTGAAAACGCATAAATCCCGCATTGGTAAAGGGCTTATAAACATGCTCATGTTTCAAATGTATGGGGATGAAAAGCTGATCTATCGTGAATATGTTCAAAATGCACGAGACGCTATCAATGATGCCGTCAATCACGGTATTTTAGGAGCTATAACCGATGGTAGAATTTCTATTACTATTGATTCTGCCAAGAGGTTTATAGAAATTAGGGATAATGGCATTGGCATACCCGTAGAACGAGTCGAATCCGTTTTGCTGGATATAGCAGATTCCAATAAGGACGGAGAATCATCCGCAGGTCAGTTCGGCATAGGGCGATTAGTTGGCGGCTATTTCTGTAAAAAATTATCATTTAGAACAACCTACAAAGGAGAAGAGTTTGCTTCGGAAATTGTTTTCGATATTGATAAAATCAAGGCGATTCTTAATGACGAAAACGATAAACGCGATGCCACGGATGTAATAGATTCCGCGTCATCTCGCAATTTATACGATGAAAATAAAGATGACCATTATTTTATAGTTACTTTATGCAATATTGATTTACAATATCCAGCATTGTTGAATAAAGACATTATTGCAGACTATTTAAGGGAAGTTGCTCCAGTCGATTATTCAGCTCAATTTAGGAATCAATTGATTATGACCAGTGTGTCAGGGGAATATGAAGAGTTACAAAAAAATGTTGGATATTTCCCAATCTCAATTAACGGCACGGCGATAGAAAAACGATACGGATTACGTGTCGTTGGAACAAATGATACAATCAACGGATTAGAGTATTTCTCGTTAAAAGATGATACATACGGATTGTTAGCATGGGGCTGGTACGCCTTGACCGATTTTACCAAAGCAATTCCCGTATCAGATACAAGCAGCCAATTTCGGCTCCGAAAACACAATATTCAAGTTGGAGAAGCCGATATGCTAACAACTTATTTCCCTCGTAATGAAACCCGAGGTAATAAATATTTTTATGGAGAAATCCATATTGCGAATCAAAAAATCAAACTAAATAGTGCCCGTGACGGATTAGCTCCTACCCCAGAAGCAGAATGCCTAAAGTGTCTAATTCGAAATTTCTTCGATGGATTAGTTAAGTTATATCATTTAGCCAATGATACAAAAAAAGCAGTCGAGCGTTATATAGATGCTTACAAAATAATTCAAGCTCCCGCAACTGAAAATATCGTTAATGCTCAAAAACAATTAACAGATGCTTGCAAAAAACTTAAGAGTATCACCAAATCCAAGAATGCAACCAATCCTGTAGCACAAAAAGTACTGGAGTCGTATAAACGGCGAATCAAAGACTTACATACAGAGATGGACCAAGAGATACCGTGCATACCTGCATCTGAATTACCTATATCAAGTCCTATCCCGCAGGTTGAACCTGAGCTCGATGACTTTGAAATATTGAATAATCACTATCCCGAAGACCTTGCAGCATTAATTCGCAGAGTGTGTATGTCATATCAAAGAAACTGTCCGGTTTCACATATTAAATTAATTAGAGAATTACAACGAAAAGCTATAAGAGAACTTATAGAAGAATAATGGCAAGACCTCGAAAAAAATTAAAGATACTGCTTATAGAGCCAAACTATTCAAATAAGTATCCACCAATTGGGCTTATGAAATTATCGACCTATCATAAAATGTTAGGTCATGAAGTCGTTTTCTATAAAGGGGATTTAAAACAGTTTGTTATAGAACGCATTGCCAATAAATGTATTGATGAGTTTTATAAAATAGATGAAAACATTAATTGGAATCTTTACAAAGATTTGTTTGTTGAGTATATTCGTACAAGGCGGCGGGATTTCTTAGTTCAAATCCCGATTAGCTCCACAAATATGGAGATTCTTTTGACAAACAAAATTAATCAGTTTAAAGATTATTATTGGAAAAAAAACTGGGAAGCAGATCCCGAATGGGATCGCGTCTTTGTAACAACTTTGTTCACGTTCCATTGGCGCATTACTATCGACACCATCAATTTTGCAAAAAAACTAGTTAAAGACACAAAAAATTTGATGGTTGGAGGTGTATTAGCAACCATTCAAGCAAAAGAGGTTTACGAGGCAACTGGGATCAAGCCATTTAAAGGAATTTTAAACATTCCCGGACAACTAGATAAAAGGAATCAACTCATTATCGATAATTTGCCTTTAGATTATTCAATTCTTGATGAAATTGAATATAAATATCCAATGAACAATGCATATTATGGATATACCACACGTGGATGCATAAGAAAATGTCCGTTTTGCGCTGTTCCCAAATTAGAACCTGTTTATAATTCCTATATTCCTCTTCGAGAGAGAATCGAAGAAACCCGAAAACAATACGGTGATCAAAAAGACCTTTTATTAATGGATAATAACATATTAGCCTCTTCGGAGTTCGATACGATTATCAATGATATTGTAGCTTGCGGATTTGGTAAAGACGCTATATTTATTCAACCAGATTTACTTGCGTTATCCATTGCTCATTTGCGCTCTACACCTGTGATTAACGAACGGGCAAATATTAGAAAAGCCCAGTCCTTAATTATGGAATTTTACCAAAAATTAAAAGGCGAAGAATCATTTGAGATATATAAAATCATTTT
>OHNI01000235.1_pt1 | contig 21854 bp, 19 predicted proteins | sample 1569501 | NCBI WGS metagenome assembly OHNI01 (sample SAMEA3879542, study PRJEB24766) | human gut metagenome | biome: human-associated habitat; feature: feces | place: USA | collected 1985/1987
CTATATATCCTTCTGCATCATAATATGCACCGGCGATCCGGTCAATGTGTGACCGTGCCGGAGTCATGCGCCGTGCCAGTTCCAGCATGTTTTCTCTTTGAATCATAATTGTTCCTCAAATCCTTTTTACTTATAACAACTCTACTCTTCCGCACATCGGTACTTCACAAATTCTGCGAATCGTGGCAAAATTTCATAGTAATGTGTCTGCACCGCTGTACCACTTAATGATACAATGTAAATGGATTGCTCATACAACTTCTTATGCCCTATATAAGTTTATATAACTTTTGTTTCATTATATAACTTTTTTACAACAAGGTAATAAACTTTCTCTCTGTCCTGTAAATAATCAACATGTATCCTTTTGAGTTTCTGATACCATTCTTTTTCCCACATCTTCCATACAAATTCTGATCCCCGTTATTATATATTTACAACTGCAATTCTTACAAATCCCACCATTGTTTTCGCATTTTGATACAAACGCATAATAGTTTACAAAAATTTTACTGTAAATTCGTATATCCTCACAAATGCGTTATTATGTAGATGATGTTATAATACGTAGAATAAATACAGGAGAAATTTAAACATATGTCAAAAGTGGTTCACAGGAAGAAAAGACTTTCCTCCTTTAAATTAATTGTACTGGGCTTTGCCGCTGTCATTTTTGTTGGCGCACTGCTGCTGATGCTTCCGGTCTCTTCGGTTTCCGGAACACAGACTCCTTTTCATGAGGCACTATTCACCTCTGTTTCAGCGGTATGTGTCACAGGGCTTGTTGTACAGGACACCGGCAGTTACTGGTCTTCTTTTGGTCAGACAGTTATTTTGCTGCTGATCCAGACCGGCGGGCTGGGTGTCATCACCGTTGCTGTTTCCTTTGCCATTTTATCCGGACGGAAAATTTCGCTCATGCAGCGCAGTACAATGCAGGATGCAATTTCTGCACCGAAAATCGGCGGTATTGTCCGCCTGACCAAATTCAGCGTACAGGGTACATTGTTTATTGAATTGCTCGGCATGACTGCCATGCTTCCGGTTTTCTTCCGTGATTATGGCATCAAAGGCATCTGGATGGCAGCCTTTCACTCTGTATCTGCATTTTGCAATGCCGGTTTTGACCTTCTGGGAACTTCCAGCCAGCCGTTTGTATCTCTGAGCAGATACATCGCCAACCCACTGATCAACCTCGTAATTATGCTTTTGATCATAATTGGTGGCATCGGCTTTCTGACGTGGGACGATATCTACACCCATAAATGGCATATCAGACGTTATCGCGTACAGAGCAAAGTCATTCTCTGGACATCGGCTTTACTTATTATAATTCCGGCCGTATTCTTTTTTGTTGTGGATTTTACGGGTTCATCAACCGGCACCAGACTGCTGGCCTCCACGTTTCAGTCTGTAACAACAAGAACTGCCGGTTTTAATACACTTGATATTGGCTCTCTCACAGAGGGTGGCAAACTGCTTATGATTCTGCTGATGCTGATCGGAGGATCTCCCGGCTCTACTGCCGGCGGCATGAAAACAACAACTTTTGCAGTCCTTATTTTAAATATGGTTGCCACGTTCCGCCAGAAAGAGGACATTGAAATTTTCGGTCGGCGGCTTGACAGTCATGCCATTAAAAATGCGGCCACCATCGTTGCTTTATATATCATTTTTTTCTTTATTGGAGGGATTGCCATCAGTTCCATCGAACACCTTCCGCTTCTGGACTGCCTGTTTGAAACGGCATCCGCTGTCGGAACCGTCGGACTTACACTTGGAATTACACCAACTCTTGGCATCTCGTCCCAGCTGATTCTGATCCTTCTGATGTTTTTCGGCAGAGTCGGTGGGCTTACCTTAATTTATGCGGCAATTTCCGTAAAACAAAACGGAGTAAAACTGCCGCTCGAAAAGATAACAGTTGGTTAAAAAGGAGTTGAAAATACCATGAAAAATATATTATTAATTGGATTAGGAAGATTTGGAAGACATGTTGCCATACAGCTGAACAATCTCGGTCACGAAGTGATGGCAGTCGACAACAACGAAGAACGTGTCAATGAGGTTCTTCCGTTTGTCACCAATGCTCAGATCGGTGACAGTACCAATGCCGATTTCTTAAAATCCCTTGGCATTGGTAATTTTGATGTGTGTATGGTAACGATAGGTGGAAATTTCCAGAATTCCCTTGAAACTACTTCCCTGCTCAAAGAACTCGGTGCAAAAACGGTTGTATCGCGTGCAGAACGGGATGTACAGAAAAAATTTCTTCTGCGAAACGGTGCAGACGAAGTTGTTTATCCGGAAAAACAGATTGCAGAGTGGGCTGCTATACGGTATACTGCCGATCACATACGCGATTATATTCAGGTGGATGAGGCACATGCAATTTTTGAAGTGGAAGTTCCGGAAAACTGGATTTCCAAAACAATCGGTCAACTGGATATCCGGAAAAAATTCGGAATCAATATTGTTGCCATCCGGGAAGACGACAAAATTAATATGGCAATTTCTCCAAATACCGTATTCCAGTCTGGTACCACATTGCTTGTTCTCGGTGAATATAAAGAACTTCAAAAATGTTTCCGTATGTAGTTTCTATTTCCATAACAGATTCCACAGGTTCTGATAAGCAGCTGTTTCATACAGATTTATATAATTACATGCCGTACTTCTCTGCCGGAATGCCGGATATAAAAATCCTGCTTCCGGCAGTCCCGGCTCATATTCTCCCACCAGCGGTCCCACGGCACACAGAAGATAATTGTATACTTCCTCGGAACCTTCCTGCCATTCCTTATCGGTTCCTTTCACTGGAACATCATACATTCCATGAAACAAAAAACAATAACTTTCTTTTCCCGGTGCGACACATTCCCCGATCATTTCATAAAGCAGATCCAAAAACGCATCGTTCTGCAGCCCGGACTCTTTGATTCCATCCAGAAGCTGCCAGATACTTCCCGGTTTTCTCCCGGTTTCCGGAATCCGGTAATCCTTCAGCTGTTTGTTGGTCTCTGCCTGTAAAACTGCCTTCGCCAGTTCCAGATTTTTCGTGTTTTCTGCTGTGGAAAGTTTTAAAAAATGCGTGTTGAATGTGCCATCTATATATCCTTCTGCATCATAATATGCACCGGCGATCCGGTCAATGTGTGACCGCGCCGGAGTCATGCGCCGTGTCAGTTCGAGCATGTCTTCCCGATTAATCATGATTTCCTTCTCCGATCTTCATTTAAGAAAATTATACTGGTATTTTCCAGATTTTCCAAGAGAATATCAGATTATAATTTACATAATCCTGTTATTTTTGTATATTTAATCGCATAATAGTATGTAAGTGTGCTGTTTCTGCGGAAATAGTTGAGTCTGCAGGCATTCCTGTGATATGATACATTTACACGGGCAAACGTGTAATTAGAGGAGGGTACTGCATGGGAAATTATTTAAACCAGGATGGAAAAAAATTTTACGAAATTACACATTCTGATATCTACGTGGATAAGACAGAATTATTGACCTATACAAATTCTGTCTTACAGACTCTGCAGAAATATATATGTATCAGCCGTCCCCGCCGTTTTGGGAAATCAATAACCGCCAGCATGATTGCTGCCTACTACAGCCGTGGCTGTGATGCAAAAGAACTCTTTTCCCCATATAAAATTGCCCGGAATCTGGATTTTGACACCTATCGTAATAAATACAACACCCTGTTTTTAAATATGCAGGAATTTTTAAGCCGGACGAAAAACATCTATGAACTGCTTGATCGCATGAAACGGCTGGTACTGCGGGATTTAAAACGGGAATACCCGAATGTTGATTATTTTGATGATACAGATCTTATTGAATCCATGCAGGATGTATATCAGGAAACTAACTGTCCTTTTGTCGTAATCATTGATGAATGGGACTGTATTTTCCGGGAATACAAACAGGATAAAGAAGCCCAGGAAATCTATCTGGATTTTTTGAGGGATATGCTAAAAGATAAGTCCTGTATTGCACTCGCTTATATGACAGGAATTCTTCCGATCAAAAAATACGGAACCCATTCCGCTTTAAATATGTTTGATGAATTTTCCATGATAAATCCGGGACCTCTTGCATCCTATGTCGGCTTTACCGAACTGGAAGTCGCTGCCCTTTGTACAGATTATCATATGGATCTGGATGAAATAAAAGCATGGTATAATGGATACTCTTTTGAAAAAATACCATCCATCTATAATCCGAGGTCTGTTGTAAGCTGCATGCGTTTTGGGAAAATTGGAAATTACTGGAACCAAACAGAAACATTTGAAGCCCTGCAGATTTATATCGATATGAATTTTGAAGGATTAAAAGATGATGTTCTCAGTATGATAGCCGGGGAATCCGTTCCTGTCAATACCGGAAGTTTTACCAATGATATGACAACCTTTCGCACCGAAGATGATGTGTTGACTCTTTTAATCCATCTGGGCTATCTTAGCTATGACTACGAAAACAAAACCGTAAAAATACCAAACAATGAAGTGCGTGAAGAATACGTTAACAGTGTTTCCGTATCCGACTGGGGCGAAATCTCTAAAGCCCTGAAAAATTCAGCAGACACCCTGCAGGCAATCTGGCAGGGAAGGCCAGAACAGGTAGCACTTGGGATTCAGCAGGCGCATTTTGAGACATCACATATCCAGTATAATGATGAAAATGCGTTAAGTTATACGGTTTCACTGGCACTCTATGCCGCACGCAATTTCTATACGATACACAGGGAATTTGCCGGCGGTAAGGGATTTGCGGATATGGTATTTCTTCCACGGAAGAAGTTTCCGGATAAACCAGCACTTGTTATCGAATTAAAATGGGATCATAGTGCACAGGGCGCAATCACGCAGATTAAACAAAAACAATATTGTGAAAGCCTGAAAGAGTATCATGGAAACCTTTTACTGGTCGGAATCAATTACGATACCAAAAGCAGGATTCATACATGTAAGATAGAACCATTTTCTTTGTAAGAAACGGGAGGGCACTGCCCTCCCATTTCTTATAGCATTTTTTCAATTTCTTCTTTCTCCGGCATCACGCGGAGCGCGCCTTTGCGCGTCGTGATCAGAGAAGCCGCCGCATTGGCAAAACGAAGCATCTCTTTCAAATCTTTCTCTTCAAGCCCCTCCAGTCCATGCTCCAGCACATAATGCAGAACACACGCACAGAACGTATCTCCCGCACCGGTCGTCTCAATCGTATTTGGCTGAAGAAACGGCTTTGCCTCCACAATTCTGTCTTTATAATACGCCCGGCTTCCCTCTTTTCCCATGGAAACCAGTATGAGCGGAACCGGATAGCGTTCCCGTATCCAGCGGACTCCATCCGTATAATCTTCTTTACCCGTCAGCCACTGGATTTCATTATCCGATATTTTTAAAATATCACATTGTCCCAGACCATATAACACCTGTTCCCTGGCATCTTCCATGGAGTCCCAGAGCGGTTTGCGAATATTCGGATCAAAGGAAATGAGCGCGCCTGCTTCTTTTGCGACCGCGATCGCTTTTTTCGTTGCTGCGCGGACACCCAGATGCGTCATGGACAACGTTCCAAAATGAAAGATTTTTGCTCCACGGATTATTTCCTCCGGCAGTTCTTCTTCCGTCAGCATCATGTCCGCACCAGGATTGCGGTAAAAGGAAAAATCCCGGTCTCCATCCGGATATGTATGCACCAGTGCCAGCGTTGTGTGCACCTTGTCATCCTTTAAAAGTCCGGCTGCATCAATCCCGACTTCCGTGATCGCATCTTCCAGCTGCTTTCCGAAAAAATCGTTTCCTACTTTTCCGATAAAAGCCGTCCTGTGTCCTAAGCGCGACAGCATTGCCAGCACATTGCACGGTGCGCCTCCCGGATTTGCCTCAAACAGCGGATTGCCCTGCCCGCTGACTCCGTTTTCGGTAAAATCAATGAGCAGTTCCCCCAAAGCCACTACGTCCATGTTCTCTTCCTCCTGTTACTTTTTATAATACAATATCATACTTTTCGACCGTAATATACATCTTTTTATCGCTGAAAAACCGGATTCCCTCTGCCTCCAAAGGGGTACAGACCGCCGTTGTTGCCACCTGCTGCCCGTCATTGATAAAAAGCTCAATGGACTGACGGTCCAGAATAAACCGCATTTTTTTAAGTCCTTTTGGATCTGCAATTTTAATTTTGCGCACGCAGACCACATCTTTTGTCACACCACAGTATGTGCGGTCAATCTCCAATATTCCTGTTCCCTTATGATAAGTAAAACTTGTCTCGTATTCCTCATCTGCGGCAAGCTGTATGGAAAAAACGTTAAAATCCTGTTCATCCATTGTAACAGTCAGATCCATCGTCCGTCCGCAAATGCCGGAAAGTGCTGTCTCACCATCAATCTCTGCATGCTCATAATGGCACGGATTCTTATGATACTGCGCAATCTCCCGAACCGGCTGCTGCCAGATCTGTCCGTCTTTTACTTCCAGTTCCCGCGGAAGAGTCATCATGCCCTGCCAGTCCTGCGTATCCGGCACCACACAGGCATCCCATGACTTCATCCATGCAATCATCACACGCCGCCCATCCGGGAGAAGTGTGGTCTGAGGTGCATAAAAGTCCAGTCCGTAGTCAATCGTATGCGGTTCTTCTTTTTCAAATATATGCGAATTTTTATCGTAATTTCCAAGAAAATAAACAGAATTATTTCCATTGTGGAATTCGTATTTTTCCGCTTTCATATTCTGTGGGGAACAGATCAGTACATGTTTATCTCCCAGTGGGAAAAAGTCCGGACATTCCCACATCGTTCCGACTTTTCCGGTACTGTTTGCCGCAAGAACGGTCTCAAATTTCCATTCTTTTAAATCTTTGCTGGAACAGAGCACGACCTGTCCGATCTGCCTGTTATCCTTGCTTCCGACAATCAGATAATAGGTGTCCTCTTCCTTCCAGATTTTCGGGTCACGGAAATCAATCCGGCTACAGTTTTCCGGCAGCATCTCCCCGGTCACAACCGGGTTGTTTTCATACTTTACATAATCCCTGCCATCCCCGAATGCGATGCACTGGTTCTGTCGTTCCTCTTCCCTGCCGTCCGGCAGTGTAATCTTTGTGACACCGGTATAGACCAGCACATGTTTGTTATCCGCTTCAATAGCACTTCCGGAAAAACATCCGTTCCGGTCATAGTCCTGATCCGGTGCAAGTGCTGCCGGAAGCTGTTCCCAGCTTATCATATCCGTTGTCACACTGTGCCCCCAGTGCATCGGTCCCCACTCCCTTGCATATGGATAATACTGGTAGAACAGATGGATTTTTCCATCGTAAACGGAAAAACCGTTCGGATCATTGATCCATCCGGCAGGTGCCGAGATATGAAACAACGGTCTGGTATTTTTATCGGTCTGTGCTGCTTTTTCTGCCTCATATGCTCTCGCTTTTTTTAACATCTCACTCATACAAATTCTCCTGTTTATTTTTCTTCTTTCAATGACTCCTGATACTGATCGAAATATTTCTGTTTGATTGCCAGATAATCGGAAAGCCCGTATTTCTCCATTTTCTTTAAATAGGAATCCCACTCTTTGTCGATTCCGCCATTTAAAATCCAGTCTGCTTTTTTCTGCTCCGCATATTTTTTAATATCGGTATCATACTGGGATACTTTATTGGTATCGTCAATACTCATAAACACATTCGGATATACATACTTGCTTTTCATATCCTTCAGATATGTTTCATGCATATTGTCCAGACGCCATTTAGCATCCGCCGGCTGTGTGACATACACATCATAATACTCATTGAGAACTGCAAGCGGACCGTTGACAGACTGCGCCTCACGTACCTCTACCGGTGACTGGTCGCCCAGATCCAGATGCTTCAACATTTCACCGCCATCTTTATTTGTGGACAGTTCAAAAATATTAAACGAATCCTTTTCCCCATAACTTCCCCAGTTATTCTGCGGGGACTGAAGCGGCGCATACATCTGATCAATCCAAGCTGCCGCCAGTGCCGTGTTCCGACAGCTGGATGTAAGCACACAGCGGCCTCTGTCAAAACCACTTGTTTCACTGTTATTCTGTCTTGTGATATTTCTGGCTCCCTCCGGACCGGTCAGTGCCGGAAGCATCACATAATCGGTATTATTGTCAATATTTGCAATATCCCAGGTAAAGCAGAGACCGTAACGGTGATTTTTACCTTTTGCCACATAGGTTGACCACTCCTGCGTAAATGCCTCCGGATCTACAAGATCCTCTGTTACCAGCTTATGCAGCCATTCGATGCCTTCTTTGTAACCTTCCTGCACGGTCGTATAAATCACGGTTCCGTCATCTTTTACGGCAAAATGATCGCCCGTATCTCCATATCCTTCGCCAAATCCGTTGATGAGAATCGCCGGATCCTGATCGCCATTGTTGATGATAAATGACATCGGAATCACATCTCCCTCGATATCAAACTGTTTTTTCAGATCATCCGCATGATCCCGGAACGCAATCAGCACCTGTTCCAGTTCATCGGTTGTCGTTGGAATATCCAGTCCCAGATAATCCAGCCACTTTTTATTGATATAAGGAATATCCCCGATTGCCTGAATGGCTTCTTTCCCTGCGCCAAGCTGCTCAATCCACGGAAATGAATAAATATGTCCGTCCGGTGCGGTACACATCGTCCGGTATTCCGGATATTTCTCAAAGACCGCCTGAAGGTTTGGCATATATTTGTCAATCAGATTTTCCAGCGGAATAATAATTCCCTGCTTTGCATAACGAAGCAGATCATAATCGCTCATTCCTGCATTAAACAAACCATCCGGAAGGTTTCCAAACTGTGCCAGTGCCAGATTCTTTTTATCGGAAAACTGGTCTGCCACAAAACAGGTCCAGTCAATATGTACATTCGTCTGTTTTTCGAGTCTCTTAAAAATAATCCGCTCGTTCGGATTCTGCGTAGAGGTTGCCGGAGCACTTGTGATAAATGATAATTCTGCCTGTTCTTTCAGTGGAAACTGTACTTCTGAAACCGGTATATCCGGATTGATCTCTGCCTCCAGATGCTGCTCTTTTCCGCATCCTGCCACACCGGTCATCATAGCAAATGCCAGTCCGAGTGCCAGACATTTTTTAATTTTTCTCTTCCACATATCTGTACCTGTCCTTTCTGCTTAACCTTTTACCGATCCAACCATAACACCTTTGTCAAAGTATTTCTGGAAAAATGGATACATAATAAGCAATGGTAAACTTGATACTACAATTGTTGCGTATTTTAACTGTTCGGCAACTTTTGCCATCTCCGCGGTACTCTGAATGTCCGCGATCATGCCCGGCTGCGGTGTATTCTGTACCAGAATGGAACGCAGAACCAGCTGCAGTGGCTGTAAGTTTGCATCATTTAAGTAAATCATCGCATCAAAATAACTGTTCCACATACCGACAAAAGACCACAGTGCCAGCACCGCGATAATCGGTTTGCACACCGGCATCATAATCTGGAAGAAATGCTGGATCTCATTTGCCCCGTCAATTGCGGATGCCTCCCGCAGTTCTTTTGGAATGGACTGATAGTACGTTCTTGCCAGAATCATATTCCAGACATTAAATGCTCCCGGAATGAGAATTGCCCACACGGTATTTACCATATGAAGCTGATTGATCAAAATAAACGTCGGGATCATTCCACCGCCGAAAAACATGGTAATCAGAAAAATCACGTTAAAAAATTTTCTTCCGACAAATTCTTTTTTCGACATCGGATACGCTGCTAACAATGTGACAAATACGGAAATTGCCGCAAATGCCAGTGAATACAAAAACGAATTTAAAAATCCGCGCCAGATCATTCCGTTTTCCAGCACACGCCGGTATGCATCCAGTGTCCAGTCTTTGATGTGAAAACTCAGTCCCTGATTATTCAATACCGTCGGGTCCATAAAAGATGCTAAAACAACATAGACCAGCGGAACAACAATTGAAAGAACAAACAGTCCAAGAATGGCATAACCGATTCCAAGCACCAGCCGGTCTGTCCGTGAATATTTCATTTTACTAACTGTTTCCATTTCACGTTCCTCCTATAATCCTTCTCCATCGTTTAATTTTTTTACCACCCAGTTCACAAATATAAGCAGGATCACATTGATCACCGAATTAAACAGTCCCACTGCCGTAGAATAACCGTAATCGCCATTCAAAAGACCAATCCGGTATACATAGGTTGATAAAATTTCAGAAGCCGGTAAGTTCATATCTGTCTGCAGGGCATATGCCTTTTCAAAGCCGATGCTCATAATGTTTCCGGCCTGTAAAATAAACTGGATCACGATAATATCCTTGATTGCCGGAAGTTCCACATACCAGATCTGCTGCAAAAGATTTGCACCGTCCACAATGGCTGCCTCTTCCAGTTCCTTGCTTGCATTGGATAATGCTGCAGTATACATGATGGATGCCCAGCCTGCTCCCTGCCAGATTCCGCTTGCAATATAAATGGTACGGAATGCGGACGGCATGGTCATCCAGTTTGTATTCATCCCCAACAGGCGGTTTAACGGTCCTACCGGAGATAAAAACATACGCACCATACCACAGAGCACGATGACGGAAATAAAATTCGGTGCATAGATCAGCAGCTGGATTTTTTTCTTAATCCCCGCCTTGCGGATACGGTTCAGTAAAAGTGCCAGAATAATTGGTATCGGAAAACTCCAGAGAAGTCCAAAGATACTCAGCTTTAATGTGTTCAGCAGGTAGTTCATAAAATCCGGTGATGATAAAAATCTCCGGAAATATTCCAGCCCCACCCACGGGCTTCCCAAAACTCCTTTAATGACATTGTAATCCTCAAATGCAATCAGAAGTCCTCCCATCGGAAGATACTTGAATATGATTGTGAGTAACAGTGCCGGCATCAGGAAAAAAACATACAGCTGCCCAATGTCATTAAGTTAAGAATTTTGACATAATTATAAAACACATCATATTTGCAATTGTTTGATAAATATGATGTGTTTTTTTCTTTTATCTATTTTGTAGCACAACAAAAAGACAGATTGTTTATCTGTCAAAAAAAACTTATAATTATCTATGATTAAGCCACTCTATATAGAAAGCTTACAGATGCCTGGGGTTTGACTTTGCGAGGGTCTTTTCGACCAGGTCTTACTGGTAATACATGCTTTTCTATTAGGTTAATCACATCAGGTGGACTAAGATTGCGTTTATTACGGAGATATTCTCTACAAATATAAATGGCGATTGTAAAGTTCACCTGTTTTGTTTTATCATTGTTTTTCATTTGTTTTATTACATGTGTTGTTATTAATTCGCAATAGTTATACAAAAGTAATCGTGCATATATTTCTTGTTTAATAAAATCTGGTTTTCGTGCATGGAAACTTGTTAATCCTATGGCATATTTTAATTCTCTGAATGAAGTTTCTATTCCCCATCTCAAATGATAGATTTCCTTTATTTTTTTTACATCAAAAATATTTCTATCAAGATTTGTAATTATTATTTCATAAGAATTAGACCCTATAGGAAATCTAATAATACGAAATGATAATTCGTATGTTTTATCACTTTTTCGTGGAAGATAATCAAACACTTGATTTACAGGCATCCACTTATAGCCTGCATTTTTTGTGGTCTTTGTATTTTTCCTCGAAAAAATCTGAGTGATATCTATATCAAACTCATCATTTGGAGGAAGATTTAACCCAGATACAATTCCATTACTATTTTTATCTTTGACACGTATAGCGAATTTCCATCCTTTTTCAATTGCATGTGCAAAAATGTTATAGTTTTCATATCCTCTATCAGCAACAAGAATAACATTCTCTAGTTTTGATCTGTCAATCATTGTTGCACATGCTCTAAACTCGTTGTAATCCGCTGCTGTTTGCACTAAAACATCGGTGTATATACGATTCAAAACATCATAAAAGGCATTTAGATGTAGTTTATTAACAATTGAACCATGCTGATTACGTTCCCAAAAAGTTTCTGGATCCTTTTGATTGGTTGCAATGGTCAAGTTACTTCCATCACATGCAATTAAACGATAACCATGATAATTATTAGTAGTTGGAAGGTTGTCATCCGTAAAAGATTTAAACAAATATTCAAAAGCCTCTGGAAGTACTTTTGAACGTTGTTGCGTAAATGCTGACACAGACGGAGTATTTTTGTTAAAATCAAAGAAATCAAGTAGTTCTTTACTCATAGTAGCTCCACCCGAATTCATCATGATTCCTATAAAAGTTTTGAAATCAATTTTCCGTTTTCGAGAGAAATCGACATTGGGGTTTCGAAGAAATAAACATGGATTGTTAGCTAATTCCGAAATATGATTCTTTAGAGAATCTGAAACTTGATTAATATAATTGCTCATATGCGTTACCTCCTTGCAATCAAGATGTTCTTAATTACAAGGGCCGCTTTCGCTACCTCATTATCATTCAATAGCGAAAGCGGCCGCACATTTCGAATCATATGTCAAGCATTTATTACAAAATAAAAAGACCCTAGCATCATTTCTGATGCTAAGATCTTGATTGGTCATCTTAACTTAATGACATTGTACAGCTGCCAGTTTTTCTTTATATAAGACAGCTTACTCCCCATGGTTTGTTTTTTCGCAGAGCCGACTTGTTTTGCCAGTTTTTTCATGCGATTGCTCCTCCCTTTTCATCGTATTACTCGTTCTGCTTTGGTGTAACCGGTAAAGTAACCGGTTACTTTATATTCTGATAGTACTACAAAGTTTCCGATATGTCAACACTTTTATTTATTAAAGTAACCGATTACGTAACTAGTTATTTTTTCATTGCTATTTTTCTTTCCGGTTGTTATACTATGGATAAAACAGATAAAGGAGACAGCTTTCAGATGGGAAAGAAACAGGTAACATTTGCAGATATTGCAGCATATACGAATTTTTCAAAGACAACCATTTCCAGATATTTTAATCATCCGGACTCCCTGACGCTTGAAAATCAGGAGAAAATTTCACAGGCTCTTGATACTCTGGGTTACAAAAAGAATAAGCTTGCAAAGGTTCTTGCCAATGGAAAGAGTGAATTTATCGGAATCATTATTCCGAACCTTTATCTGCACTATTATTCGGAAATGCTTACACAGATTCTTTCCAGCTACCGCGATTTTCATTATAAATTTCTCGTATTCGTCAGCGACAACGGACCGTCCGAGGAGGAACAGTACATTGATGAACTGATGGCATACCAGATTGAGGGCCTGATCGTGTTAAGTCACACTCTTTCTTCCGAAAAACTGGCTTCTTACCAGATCCCTGTCATTGCCATTGAGCGCGAAGCTGAACATATCTGTGGCGTAACCAGCGACAATTATATGGGTGCGCTCCAGGCGGCAACGCTTCTGATCCGGGACAAATGCGATGTACTGATTCACGTTAATGCGGATGTTCCAAAGTCCATCCCTGCCTATGACCGTATCCGTGCCTTTGAAGATACCTGTCAGGAATATCACGTTCCTTATGAACTGAATTTAAATGTAATAGGGGATTCTTATCAGGACATTTTTGCACAAATGAAGCACATTTTCTCTGATATTGATGAGAAGTATCCATGCAAAAAAAGGGGGATTTTCCTCGCCAATGATACCTATGCAAATATGTTTTTAAACCTGATTTTCCAAAAATACGGATGCTTTCCTGACAGTTATGAACTGGTCGGATTTGACAATTCCCCGATTGCAAGCGAGGCAATTCTGCCTATCACAACGGTCGGACAGCAGATCGACCTGATCGCCAAAACCGCAATGGAACTTCTGGTGCAGCAGATGGAAGAACGAAAAAAAAGAAGACCGGTTTCTCTTTCGAAACCGATCCATAAACAGATTACACCGGTACTGATCCGCAGGGATACGACCAGCTGATTTTTTATAAATTTATGATTTTTCTTTCTGCTCCATCCCCGTATGCGTCAGATCCTTCACCCACTTATATTTCCGAAAATGATAGAGCGTCCACGGAATTTTTCCAACCTCATCAATACAGGTACACGCGTATACGACAATCACCGGCCAGTGGAATCGGTAAGTTCCAAGCACAGCAAGTGGAATCGCGATTCCCCACATTGTTACGGCAAGGCTGTACACATCAAACATTGTATCACCGCCGGAACCAAACACGCCATTGATGGTAATTTCGTTGACGGAGCGGCCAATCATATAGACGCAGAGCACAACAAACATTCCCTTTAAATATACGGCTGCCTGCGGTGTCAGTTTGACAAAATGCAAAATAAACGGTGCCGAAATTCCCATGAGAACCATCATGGCAACTCCGCACACAAAGGAAATCTTCATCATCCGCGTACCATATAATTTCCCCCGTTTTAGGTTGCCGGCACCAAGCTCATTTCCGACCATAATCCCCGCCGCACCGGAAATTCCGGCACTCAGGCAGCAGATGATATCACGGACAACCGCCGCCACAGAATTGGCAGCGGCCGCGTCTACTCCCAGATGTCCCATAAAAGAAGAATACGAAGTAAATCCGACTCCCCAGAACAGGGACGCACCGAGAATCGGCATTGCGCATTTCCGGAAATCCCGTGCCAGTTCCCGGTTTCTTTGAAACAGACGGGTAAGATACGGACGGATGTAGCCCGGACGGCTGGAAATCAGGATACAACAGGCCAGTTCTATCATCCTTGCACTTAATGTCGCTGTTGCTGCACCCCGGACACCCATCGGGGTAATACCCAGTTTTCCGTAGATCAAAATGGCATTCAGTGCAATATTGATCCCTACCGTAGCAGAACTGATCAGTGCCGTTGTCAATGCGTGCTCACTGATTTTCATAACCACCAGATAGCATTGGGAAATTCCTGTAAGCAGATAAGAAAATCCGGCAATCCGCAGATACTGCACGCCATAACCGATCAATACCGGTTCATCCGTAAAAAACAGCATCAGATACTGTGGAAAACAGATACAGGCAATGAAAAATGCAATCGACACCAGACCACAAAGCCGCAGTGCCATACAGAAAATATCATCCAGTGTTTTGATATTTCCCCTGCCCCAGTACTGTGCCCCGAGAATCGCCAGTCCTCCGGTTGCAGCAGAAAGAAGCATATTCTGGATAAACTGAATCTGCGTAGCAAGCGAAACTGCCGACATGTAATTCTGGTCCATCCCTCCGAGCATAAACGCATCTGCCACGGCAACCAGTGCCAGCATCAAGTTCTGCAGCATCATCGGAAGCATAAGACTCCAGAGTTTTTTATAAAAAATCGTATCGTTTGTAAACATAAAATTCTCTCTTTTTTCCTGTGTCATTTCATCTCAATCCATTTATTATATTGCCTTTTTCATCATTAAGCAACATCAATCATTGCCACTTGCCTCTATACCTGTATATAAAGTTTTGTTTCTTCGGAAAAAAGAATTGTGACGCGAAAAAAGCCGCCGCAGGAAAAATACCTGCAACGGCTCAAAAATCAGGGGATATTTATAAAGGATTACGCAATGGTAATATATTTCTTTTCTTCTGTCTTTGTCTTATCTTCCTTTGGAACAAACAGGGTAAGAATACCGTTCTGGAAACTTGCCCGGATATCTTCCTGACGGAGATACTCGCCCACATAGAATGATCTCTGGCAGCTTCCGGTATAACGCTCGCGGCGCAGATACTTACCTTCCACGGTCTCTTCTGCACTCTTGGCTGCACTGATCGTCAGATAGCCTTTGTGCAATGCTGCCTGCACTTCTTCTTTCTTATAACCAGGCAGTTCCATCTGCAGCTCATATCCGTCTGCCAGTTCTCTGATATCTGTCTTCATCAGATTCTGTGTATTCTGCGGTGCCTGCTGCTTCGGGGCTTTCTTGTTATATTCACTATCGTCATACCATGGGTTAAAAAATGTATCAAATAAATCGTACATAAGTCATTTCCTCCTGTAAACGTTTTGTTCTTTGTTTATGCCCCTATTATAGCACGTTATTAGCACTCGTCAAGTATGAGTGCTAATATAATTTCTAAAAATTTTATTAAGTCCCGGTTTCAAAGGCTTTGTGGGTTTTTAAAATTTCTAAAATTGCCTGTTTTGTGATTACTGTACCCTTTTTAGAATTAGGTTTGACTGCGTAGACCGGGCGCCTTTTGCGGAAATCAAAGGTACGGATTTGCAAGAAACTGTTTTAAATACAAGTTTTTTCTATGCGACAAATATAAAGGCGCCAGAACTTGCAGTTAACCAGCAAATTAAATGACATTGCCATATACGAAAAAGATAAAAAGGTTATAAAATATCTACGTCTGCAGCCATTTCCGGATTTTTTCCACATCCGTTTTTCGCAGATCCCCATGAATATTGGATTCAAACGTTACATACTCATAATCTTTCTGATATTTCTTTAACTGTTTTACCAGCTTATCCGCCTGTTTTTCATATGCCTGCAGATCTATTTTTTCATATTCTGAAACCCCTGATTCCGCTTCGAAAACGGTCTGCCCTACTGCGGATCGGAGGAAGCATTAAAACAGATCATACAGATTTTTTACAACACCATCGACAGCAAATCCAAAAAGATTGAACAATGTCTAAAGGAACAATTAATAAAGGATTATACGATTGAAGTCCACGCATTAAAAAGTTCCGCATTGCTGATCGGTGCCCCCGGTCTGTCCGAAGCTGCAAAGGAACTGGAAATGTATTGAAATGCACAAAATCTTGCTGCACTTGAAGAAAAAACAGGACCGATGCTTGCCATGTACCGAAGTCTTAAGTCCCTCCTGCGTCCTTATGTGGAAGATAACGAAAGCAGCAAAAAGGAAGTTTCTTCTGATGACTGGATTACCGTTCTTGAGCAGATGCATCAGTGTGTAGAACAGTTTGACATGGATGGCGTGGATCATGCCATGGAAACCATGGATACGTTTCAGACACCGGATAAGCTCAAAGACCTGATGGAACAGCTGCGTGTCTGCGTTGCAGATGTGGAAATGGAAGAAATTATGAAATTAACTGATACAATGGTCAATTTATTACAATAGAAGGAGAGACATTATGCACGAAATAAAAAGCCCATTTCTCATCCTGATGGAGGAACAAAGTTATCTCGCACAATCATTAGAAAGTGCTTTTGAAAAACAAAATGTCAAAGTAAAAATTGTAACGATAGCAGAAGCCAGCAGCATTGTCATCTCGGAAAAACCAAGTGGTTACCTGATCTGCACAAGCCCGGAGCTTTTAAAAAAAGCGGTCAGCGTAAAAGTAATGGTTGACCAGGCGATAAAAACAAGACTCCGGTATTTATTATGGGAAACATAGATGAACTGGAACTGCTGTGGGAGACCCTCCCACAGCAGATGGTCATGGATGTGTTCACCCGCCCGATTACGGTGGGCGATATGGTCGATAATGTCTGCACACAGATGAACGATTTCTATCAGCTGAAAAAACGCACGATTCTGGCTGTGGATGATTCCGGTATTATCCTGCGCAAAATCAAGGCACTGCTTGAAGACACCTATCAGGTTGTACTGGCAAACTCCGGTGCAATGGCGATCAAATACCTGACCTTAAACACCCCGGATCTGATTCTGTTGGATTATGCCATGCCAATCGTTGACGGCAGCCAGATCATGCAGATGCTCCGGGAAGATCCGGAATTTCACCATATTCCGATCATATTTCTGACTGGAAAAAATGATGCAGAAACCGTAAAAAATGTCATGTCTTTAAAACCAGATGGTTATTTATTAAAGAGCATGAATCCTCAGAAACTGCACGCGGCAATTGATGACTTTTTTGCATCACGGGGCAAATAAACCGGTTACGATACCCATCGCTTTTTGCGGTGGGTATATTGATATCCCACAAAAATGCTCCCTGCAGGCGAACGTTTTCCCTGCTGAAAGAACCGCATCATTTTCTCTAACGCTTTTATCGCACGGATAAATTTCTAAAATACTATTCTGCTTTGTTACAGCAGGCAATTCCCAGCCCGTCCGGTCCAATATGACAGGACAGCCCCAGCGACAGATTATCGCACATGACATCCATACCCGGAAAGCTTTCTTTGATCTGCCGTATCCACTCTTCCGTTACTTCTGCGGTAGAACTTGATGCAGCCATAAGATATAGTTTTCCTGCTTCATAAGCCTCCTTAAAATTCGTCTCAAATTCTTTTTTCATTGCGTCTATCATTGCTTTTCTCGCATTTTTCATTCCACGGCACTTCTGATAGACATCTAACTTTCCTACGCCAAATTTCATAACCGGCTTAATCTTCAGCACATCTGCTGCCACAGCTGCAACAGAACTGATCCGTCCACCCTTTTTCAGATATGTCAGCGTGCTGAGCCCCACATAAATGACCATATGCTCTCTGTTTTTTTCGAGAATATCTTTAATTTTCTGTGCACGGTATCCTTTCTCTGCAAGCTCCACGGCATCGAGGACCGAACGGTGCATCGGCGTAGACACGCGTCCATTATCTACAACAAATACTCTTCCGGCATACGGCTCCTCCTGTGCCATTGCCTGTGCCGTCATGCAGGAACCGCTCAGACCGCTGCTGATCGGAATATAGACAAGTTCTTCATATTCCTGCAGCATGGCTGACCACATATGCATCACACTCTCCGGTGACGGCTGGGATGTTGCCACATCCGCACCTTTACGAAGCATTTCATAAAATTCCTCTCTGGAAATATCCACCCCTTCACGATATAATTTTTCATCAATATAAAAAGGCATTGGCAGTACGGCAATCCCCAGCTTAGATGCTTCATTTTCTAAGATGCCACTGTGGCTGTCTGTCATGATTCCTGTTTTTTTCATAGAATAGTCCTGTCCTTTATCGTTTTGTTTTAGTATAACACAAAGCAGGGGACAATTATACTGCTGGCGTAAACTGTAACAAATATTTCCCCAGTTCCTCCATAATCATCTGCTGGCTCTCCCGAGTGTGAATCAGTGCATAATAATTTCTTCCGTATTTTGCCTGTCTCTCCTCTTCCCGGATTCCTACGGCTTTTCCCTTTTCCGTCACACGCTTTATCTTTTCTTCTCCCTGCACGGTTTCCTCAAGATATCCTTTTTCCACAAGCAGCTGATTGATAAATGAAGCGGTCAGTTTCTTTCGATCGTTCTCTTCGCAGAGCGCATTGATCCGGTTTGTCAGTTCTGAAAGCATACAGGTGTCGGTCAGTTCCACCTCATCAAGTTTTTCCGGAGCGATATAAAACGGCAGCTTCTTTTTTCTTGCCGGAGCTGCTGTTGTGGTGTCTACTGTCATGCCGGAAAATGCCTCCGCTGTGGCGGTATCTCCACCATGCTCGTTCAAAAATGCTGTGATAACCTGCGTAAAACGCGCACCGTAACTTTCGATTTTCTGTGCACCCATTCCGTACACGGCTGCCATCGCGGTGGAATCCACAGGACATTTGGCACACATATCTTTTAATGTCTTATCGGAACAGATAATATACGGTGGCACACCTTTTTCCACGGCAAGTTCCGTCCGGCATTTGCGAAGCTGCTCAAACAGTTCCTGCCCTTCCGGTGTCAGATCAGCAAGCTGCAATGCCTTTTTCTTCTCTTTTCCGGTCTGGATATAAGTTTCTTCCGCCTCATCTTCCACGACCACACAATTGCTGCATTTTTCGCAGGTACACGGACTGTTGTCCCCGAAATAGGACAGGATAAACTGGCGCAGACACTCATCCGTCTCGCAGTAACGGATCATCTCATTGAGTTTCCTCTGCTCATTTGCCCGCACCACGGGATCATCGGATGTCTGCCCGGATGTGGATTTGTACTGCAACAGGCGTTTGTTTATCATGATATCCTGTTTCGAGAAAAATAACACACACTCCGCTTCTTCCCCGTCGCGCCCGGCGCGGCCAGCTTCCTGATAATAATATTCCAGACTCTGCGGCATATTGTAATGAAGCACATAGCGCACATTGGATTTGTCGATTCCCATGCCAAATGCATTGGTTGCAACCATCACACGGATTCTGTCATAAGTAAAATCATCCTGATTCCTTTTCCGTTCCTCTAAAGACAGACCTGCATGATAGCGCCCCGCCGCAATGCCATATTGCAGCAAAAGCGCATACACACTGTCCACATTCTTTTTCGTGGCACAATAGATGATTCCACTCTCATCCTCATGCCTTTTCACATAATTTAAGATACTGTTGTCCGTCTCTTTTCCGCCCTTGCGGTTGACCACACGGAAGAACAGATTCGGGCGGTCAAATCCTGTCACGACTGTCACAGGATTCTGCAAATGCAAACTTGCGGTAATATCCTGCTTGACGCGCTCTGTGGCGGTCGCGGTAAATGCACTGACAACCGGACGGTCTGGCAGTTTTGCAAGAAAATCAGCAATTTCAAGATAGCTCGGCCGGAAATCCTGTCCCCACTGGGAAATACAGTGTGCCTCATCCACTGTCACCATGGAAATGTCGGCATAATATGCAAAGTCGAGAAAACGCGCGGTATTGAGCCGCTCCGGTGCCACATAGATAATTTTGTATTTTCCCTGCGCTGCATAGGCAAGTGCCGCGTGTATCTGGTTTTCCGTCAGGGAACTGTTGATGTAGGCTGCATGCACACCTGCCTGATTCAATGCCTTGACCTGATCTGACATGAGCGAAATCAGTGGGGAAACCACAAGCGTAATTCCCTCAAGCATCAGCGCCGGAACCTGATAACACAGGGATTTCCCCGCGCCTGTCGGCATAATGCCAAGGACATCCTTTCCCTGCAGGATTCCATCCATCAGTTCCTGCTGCCCCGGCCGCAGGCTGTCGTATCCAAAATAGTGTTTTAATGTTTCGAGTAAATTCAATTGGTTCTCCTTGTTGTGTTTTTTGCTGCTGTCCAGATGATCTTTCCTGTTTAATGCTAAGTGAACAGGAACAAATGATCATCTGTATACAGTAAAATTTAAAAATTACTTGACTGTAAAATGAAATGGGGGTATTCTTTTTATATTAAGAAATGGGTTTTCACCGGGTAGGGTTTATGCCTGACAGGACTTGCTCGTTTCTTTTTTTGCTTTATAAACGATTATAATTTATCCATTGCGGCAGTGTTAATGTAAAAACAGCAAGTCCTCTTGACAATGTGATTAGCCTGAACTAACATGAAGCTATAAGAAACATAAACGGTAGTCTGAGGAGGAATGTGAGATGCTGTTGTTGCAAAACATATTATACTGTCTTCTGTTTATTCTGATGGTAAAGTGTCTGGTAAGAAATGATGGAATGAACTGTGTTTATTTTTACCCAAAGGAATATATAGAAGAAGCCGATAAACGTGGACTGATCGACAAAGATGCGGTCATGAAAAAAGGAAAGCAGGTTATGATTCCATTTTGCATCATTTTGTTCGTGGTGCTGATCGCGATCATTTTTGTCTGGAATAAAGTCACCGATTTCAAGACGGCATATCTCCAATCCTACCTCTTCCTTGTGGTGATGAACTGGTTCGACGGAATTATGCTTGACCGGGTGTGGGTTGGACACAGTAAAATATGGGAGATCAAAGGAATGGAAGGGATTCCGTACATAAAACCATGGAAAACCGTGCTGACAAAACGAGGCCTGGCGACGATTCTGTATCTGATCATTGCACTTGTGACAGCTGGGATTGTAGTGCTGGTTGGGAAAATCTGTTAAGAGACAGCATTGAAAAAAAGAGAAGAATATTATATACTACTCATGAGTAGTATTTTTGCGTAAGGGACTTTCGGAATATATAGGAAGTTAAATATCTCTGTTTTACTGGAGCAAATCAGTAAAACAGAGATATTTTTATGCCG
>OHNI01000263.1_pt1 | contig 20077 bp, 17 predicted proteins | sample 1569501 | NCBI WGS metagenome assembly OHNI01 (sample SAMEA3879542, study PRJEB24766) | human gut metagenome | biome: human-associated habitat; feature: feces | place: USA | collected 1985/1987
GCATGAGGATTTTCTAATACATTTTCCTGCTAGATGCAGAAAATAAGTTCAACATTAATAGATAAAATAAGATATGCTATTATTATAGCATATCTTATTTGTTTTGCAAATATTGCTTCATATGTTATAAAGTCTCATTGTCTACGTTTATTTATCTCTTATGAAGATCTCGAAGCGTTTCTGCACGCTCTAATACCCTCACTCTGTCCACATCTGTAGGTAATTCCCGAAAAATGTTAATAAGCTGTTTTTCTTGCACAGACAATGTACTTGCAACGGCAGCAGCCCCAGTTCCATTTTGAGGTAGCGTATATACATCTGATAAACACAGAAGAAAATCTACAGATGTATGAAGTGCCTGTGCCATAGCACACAAAACACCTCCTCTCGCATCATACAAATCATTCTCATACCTAGATAATGTTGATGGGCGCACATCTATCATTTCAGCCAGTCTTGACTGCGTAATTCCGAGTTCCTTCCTTAAAAAAGTAATTCTTTCGCCAGCGCTCATCTCATGTACCTGTATCCAATCAGCCATGATCTATCTCCTCTAAAATATATAATCCCAATGCGATATCATAATAAGAATTATCTCATAAAGATTACATATTTTTCCATAGCGCAAAAAGCAAGCTGTGTGTTATTTATTGCTTTTAGCGTTATTTTCAGAACATCTTCTTGCTGCTGTTTGTTTATCAGTTTACAACTCGACGCATTGTACATACATGCCTGTAAAATGCATTAGATACCTTAATTCCTGAACGTTGCCCTGCAGCATGTACCACCTGTCCATTCCCTATGTATATAGCAACATGCGAAGAAGAAAATTGCGTGGTTGCATCATAACATATTAAATCACCGGGTTTTAAAGCAGATCTGTCCCGTACTTCAACTCCTACTGTTCTCTGGGCAACACTTGTTCGCGGTAACGCAACACCATATTGTGCATACACTGCTTTCGTAAATCCAGAGCAGTCAATACCATTTGTCAGACTGTTACCTCCATACACATATGGATTTCCAACAAATTGTAATGCATAATTACATACATCAACTCCAACGCCTTCTCCCTTAACAGTAGAAACGGTTCCACTTACGGAGGCATCATTTGTTGCAAGATTTAATACCATTTCATACTGTTTTCTCATGCGCGCAACAGTATTAGTCCATCTCATTCCCTCTTCCGACATAGCTGCATTGCCACAATACACAGGAGCCCGTGCATTAAATTCATAGTAATTATCGCGCGCATCTGCTCCATTTCCTCTGTTAATATGACTATCATAGACTCTTTTACACTGCAGGTACACCGCTTTCCCCTGTTTTTCATCCATTGACAAGTTGGGATATTCTGCCTCAACCTGCAACTTAAAACTATGCCATCCATTGACATCATATGGATCGCCGCTATAAGATTTCATTCCAGAAAAATTCCATAAATTCATGGATTTTGGGCTTGTACCATGTCCAGATTCATACATCATAATAGCTACGACACCGATCACGGAACATCCGTACTCTTGTTGATACTCCAAAAAGCCTGAACGTCCATTATAGATAGCTGTGTTAGGGCAAATACTTCCTAACAATTCCGTTAATTGTTCTAATGTTAAATTGTCACTAATGCGTAACGATTTCTTTGCATAAGCATATATATCCGATGCATCTATATCATAAGGGATATTCATTGCACCATTGCCATTATAATTCAGAATATAATTGTTGCCATTTTGATTTGAACTCCCAGGTGCAATATATCCAATATTAGCTCCCAATTTAACAGTACCTATTCCATCTGCCAAATAATCATAGCTATCAATTACAGACCCCATTTTATATGCATCATACAGATTATGCATATCCTCAAACCTATCTGATCCATCCGGTAGATTTCCTCCCGGTATCATATCAACCAGATCCACATACCAGTCAAAATCAAAATTTTCTGATCCGCACACTTCTTTTCCAAAATCTATAAAATCTTGCGGATCAGCATAGGTACGTTTGCTTTCCATCACTCTTGTGGATTCATTGTAATACCAAATAACCGTTTTAAAGGCATTCTGGGCATAATTAGGTGCTGTTCTTGGTAATTTTTTATGAATATAATCAAATACATTTGCCGGAGAACAATCAACATCTATTAGATTCTCTTCTGAACAACCGCTGTGCCCCTCTGTTCCAGATTCATATTCTTCATATGCATAATTTTCCATATCATCATACTCATACGTTTGTGAATATGATGATGGACCGCCTTGATTCCCCCTTGAGGCATCATGCCAGTAATTGAAACTATATTGCATACGGGCAATAATAGTGTCCAGTGTTGTTTCGTCAATTCGTTTTACAGGTTGTACCTGATAACTATCATTTACACCGTCCTCATCGGTGTCTACTTCAACATATAAATCCTCCCATTCTGTGACTGAATCATCTATCGACGCTAAAACAGCAAAAGCATATACCTCCTGCCAGTTAATGCGGTATTCATCACTATCCTCTATACTTTCAACAGTATATGTATCATAATCTGTTTTAGTTAATCCATGATCTATAGAAAATGTTTTTGTATCACTGACTGATTCTTTGCTTCTCTCTTCTTCCGAAGTATTTGAAGTAGATGCCATCGTAGATGAGTTTATTGAATAATTAAACCAATGATGATAGTAACGGGCATTTATCCCACAACTATGATTCACTGAGGTTTCATAATCCACAACAGCCTGTAATATCTTTTTAAAATCATCTTTTGTAACCATAAAGTATCCACTATCTGCATAATCAAATCTGTCAAAATTTAAAGAATGCAGCAACACTTCCGGTTGATCACAATATTCCTCGAATGTTGTCTCATCCGTAATATATTCACCAAAAAGAGATCTATCAAGGCTATCCCAGGTATCTTGCAGCAGTTCTGATAAAGCTGCTCCTGCTCCCATCCCTAATAAAATACATACCAAAAAAGCAACTATTGGTACTACAATAGTTGCATATAATCTTATTAAAAGTTGCCTTTTTGCAAACTCAAAAGGATCATCTAATAAGGCACGGGCATACACCGTATTTCTGAAAAAATTAAATAAACCCTTCACATTTATCCCACCAAATTTTCATCTGTATCCAACAAGGGATTTAATTTATCCCATTTTGATTGTTCCATAAATTCCACACTTGAACCACCAAGGGAAGTGTTATGTCTGACACTCAGTATCCACGTTCCCTTAACAGCATTATTGACTTTGAATGTTATTTCTCCTTTATATTGCTCAATACTTGTAGGTTCATATGCGACTCCGTTAGGATCAATAAGAATGATACTGTCTGGTACCTGCGTTATATCCATATATACATATGATACGTGCAAACAATCATACGGATTTTCCAGCTCCAGTTTATAATCATAATTTGTTGACTGTATAACTTGCATACCATCTTGCTGCCAAGACACATCACCATTCGCCAAATAATCTTTATCTGTAATGTCCGGCGAACTGGCATCTTTTCGTGGCACATAAGTAACATCAGCTGCATTATATACATTTGATGCACTGCCAGTAACACCATCTTGTATATTTTGCAGTGCCTGCTTAGTATCCGTTAACGACTTCGTCGCATAGTCCAGAAGTGACTTTGCTTCCATAATGTTATCAATATTTGTTGTAAAAGCCGTAAATACGACGTTATTTAACTTGTTATTTAAAAATATCCGGTATGACATTACATATATATCTGTATTCATGGTATGCTTTATGCGTAATCTCCCTGCCGAAAACTCTGTATGATATCCATTGAAATATCCATTATCATAAGATACCTCATCGTAATCCAAAGTATGTTTACCCAAGTATAAATAAAAGAAAGATTCATATTTTTTGATATTATTTATTGCCGATCCCTGATCTGCTCCCGCAAAAAAAACAATATTATGCATATTATCACTGCAACAATATGCATAAGCATTATTATTAAATTCCGCAAACCCCTGACCTTCCTGCATTAAACGGAAATCATGAAAGCCATCTAGGTCAAGTTCATTTAATGAATCTGCAGGAAAATATTCGGCAGTCAATCCCTGTGCCAAAACATTAGAAGGCATAGTTTCTTTAAGAGATTCCAGTCTAACCATATCAATGAGTTTGGATCCAATGAATAAAATAATAAGAACTATAATCAAAAGCAAAATCATATAGAAAAATATTTTTTTTAATGCCGAACCGTCCTTTCTCATTCTTCTTCTCCTTGTATAACTGTTTGATCAGGAACATCTTGCTCATTTTTTAATAAATTGCCATCTGCCTCAGATACATCATTAGAAATATTATTTTCTGTTTCTCCAGTCAAAAAATCCGTATTATCATCCAATACAACACTACTGTCACCATAATCACCATTAACCTCTAAACTGTATATACCAGCTGCGGCTGTTCCCACATTAAAAATCATTTGCCCATTGGTATTGCTTACTGGACTATATGATGTCTGCCTATCCACGCCATATAATACTGCAGTTACACCGGCATTTACATTTGAATAATTGAAAGTAACAACAAGTGATGAATAATCATGGTCTACATCTACTTCTATTGTATCCGTGACATCAGCAGTCTGTGTTCCATCTGACATAACTTCCGAACTATCACTATTATCTTGAAACTGTTTATCTTCCTCTTCCGCAGTTTGAAGGCGCTTTTGAATCTCTTCATCCAATGTACTATCATATCTACACGTTCTAACAGCTATATCCAGTTCATTTTTACATATATTGAGATTTTCCGTTGAATCAACCACACTGATTACAGATATCCATATACCATAATCATCACTTTCTGGAATTTCAAGATTATATGCTGTTAAATACACTGATAATACCTGTTCTGAATTTGTGATATTTAATATCCCTGTATAATAATGAGCATCAAATCCATTGATATAGCCAGTTCCTTCGCCCTTTATATCAAATGATGTCAATTCCGTTTTACTATCCATCATAAGAGCTTCTGACAATTCTTCTTTCATAGTGTTCATTCCCGTATCATCGATACTTTTATCATATTCCGATACATACATATAAAATACACCATTACCAAAATCAAAAAAGGAGCCATTACTCCCTACCTCTGCTCCTGTATTCGGAACATCAATTATATATGGAATATCTCCACAATAATACTCAGCCTCGAAATCAGGGCTGGAAGTATATTCATTATTTTGCGATTCAAATATGGAATCTGTAAGAGTTGATGAGGGATATACTGTTTCTTTAGGAATTGACCTCTCAACCATATTCAGAACAAATATAAATCCAATCAACAATATTATTAAAACGGCCAAAATAACCATTAACACCTTTACTGATTTTTTCATATATTATTAACCCTTTCGTTCAGTCAAATTTCCACAAACTCTAACTCTGACGAATAAGTAATGATCTCTTTTTCAGATCTTTTATATAATTGGATAAATCTGGTACCATAATCTCCACTAATAAGTCCATATCCCGTCAGGTATACATGGGATAATACCGGATTCATTATGGGAGACCCTTGCACAACTTCGATAAATTCTTCAAGATCCTTTTTATCTCTCACAGTTAGTATCATATATGTATTATCTGATGTAGATTGCATATTTAAAGTGATATAGTTACGAATTATATTTTGTAAGTATATTTTAAAATCGTTGTAATCTGCCTCTGTCTGATAAGATGAATCTCTGCCTAAAAATACCGGATGAAATCCAATCTTAGTTATTTGCCCATCATTGTCTTTCAAAACCAATTCTTGTGCAACCGAAAAACCACCAATAAATTTTGACCGATATGTTCCTTCTTCCATCGAGTAGAAACAATTCGATCTGCGCATTGTTTCGGCAGCAGTATGTGCAGAAGCGGCAAGACCTATTAGAGAATATAAATGCTTTGCTTGTAAATAGGGCATTACTTTTACATTTTTCTCCAAGATTGCATTCATAAGTGTTGCATTGCCTCTGCTTAATGTATACAGTGATATATGCTTTAAAGAGCCACTCTCCGTCATATATGAATAATGGTGCTTAAACAGCAAACCTGATACTATTAACCGTTTAAGACATTTTTTTAATGAGTCTTCGTCATCTACACTTGTAATACACAACTCCTTGTATTTGCTGTGCATAACCGTCAAATAAGATTGGATATCTTCTCTGGTCGCAACTTTAAGCAACGCTACCGCAAGCATTATATATGCATCAGATACTATCCCCATATCCCCCTCACTAATACGCTTTACTTTAAGCTCGGAATCGAACCAATGGTATATCTTCTCATAGCTTTGCTTGACTTCATCATTATAAATAAATGGATTGTAGCAATCTCGGTCCAACTCCTCTGTCATTATATGAGCTTGTCTTACTAATTCATCAGTAATAGTCCTTGCCATAGCTTCTACCATTCCCTTTTTCTTTATTCTTCGATATTCTCAGTAGTTTGCGATGTCTCTATACTTTCTGGTACAGTTATTTCTTCTGTAGCATTTCCCGTACTATCTTTTGTATCCGTTGTTTTTTTATCATCGGAAGTATCTTGTAAAACTGCTGATTGATTTGTTAATGAACGAACTTTTTTCCGCAATACCCTGATACTTCCACTTTGTCCAGACTCTAATGTTCCAAATGGAGACACTTTAATTCTTCTGCGCACTCTGTTTACTTCACACAGCTTACATTCATATATTCCGCCGACCGTGATCTGCCGCTTACCAGAATAATTTCCCATAATCTCAATTTCCGGAATGATATCACATATCCCCCACCAATATGATTTTCCTTCAGGTTTGTTGACACACTTTACAACAATAGAGCCTCCCTCTTTTATGCTGTCTGGGAATTTCTTCCACGGATCCTCAGTAAGCTGCTTTCTAGTAAGAATCCATTGCGTTCTTCCGCCTCTGGATTTGTTTGACTCCTTTTTTACTATAAATTCAAATGTTTCTCCCTCCGACGCATGATCACGTAAGGAGTGTATATAGGCCTTACTCCAATCGTTTCTTGAGATAATCCCCTGTACATTTTGATCTAGGATATTAACAATCACATAATCGTTTTTAACTACAACAACTCGTCCAAGTACGTGAGGTTTATTTCCATTTTCTAGTTCTTCTTTGATTGCACGATTAACCTGCCGATCCTTATATCTTGTATCAATACCGCCTCGCAGATATACTGTATTGTGATCCTTATCTATATGATCAACGCTGACGATTGTTTCTTTCCTGAGATATGCATCCTTAATTGCAGCTGTATAATATGGTGCTACTTCCCTGAATGTATCTGCAAGTAACACAACATGAATACCATTCTCATCTACAAAAGACAAATTTCCCACAGTATCTGCAACTGTGAAAACAACAGCTAAGGACGCTTTTTCTTCTTTCCATTCCTCATACTGATCATATGCACCTTTACTTTCAACAGTCCTTTTCTCATTGCTTCCTGTTAAAATCTCAGCCAAGTTTTTCTCTTTTTTTACAGTTTTTTCCATTTTTTTGTTTAAATTTTCTAAAATATTCATTTTGAATCTCCTTCCTTAATAAAGATATAACCTTGTCATCTAAACATATTTGGTAATACAGACAATGCCCATACTACTGCAAATGCAATACCAGGTATGATAATACCGAATGAAAAAAGAGCTTTCTTTCTAAGTGAAGCCTCTTTTTTTACAAGGGCATATATAAGAACGGTGACAGCCCAACACGCCAAAACTATGTATGGAAATACAGCCTTAACATTATCACTAAGTACCACAAGTGAATTGTATGCCCATTCTCTAAAAGTCATTTTAGAAGCATTAGTTCCTGCTCCCATTTCCAACTGTTGCATCTGATCATTTACATAATAGTAAATATCCTCTTCAGATGCGCAGCCACTAATACCAATACAAATAAACAAAAATGATAAGCACAACAATGTCCTACGAAAAAAATTCTCTAAAGTATTCTTCAAATTCTTCTCCTCGACAATCATCATTTTCACCTCCTTCATTATTTTTCGGATCCATCCCGTCATCATTTGTGTTCATCTGCATATACTGCATCATATAGTATTCCGGATTTACCATATGCATCGCATTCATATCTGCTTCTTTTGCATCAATAAGTGCATAATCTATAAGTATCTCTCGATTGATATATTCGTTATACTTAACGTATGCCAATGATACTCCTATACATATACCAATATGTATAGTTATCGCAGACAATAAATCCCGCACAACAGCATCTATTTCCGTATCCTCCGCAGGGATAATAACTGCAAAACTATTCATATCTAACTTATATATTTCCGAAAAAAGCTTACTAAGTATATCCTTTACTTCTATAAATGATGCCATTTTATAATTTTGATTCTGAAGTTTCTCATTGCTTTCCAAATCATCATCTTTAATATGGATAACAACTATATAACCAGCGTTAAAACTACGCACCAGTGCATTTCGTTCCCGCATTCCAGTATCTTCATCACAATCTGTACTTAGATACTCTATTCTCTTATTTAACTTGCTGTACCCATACACAATAGATAACAATTTGAAAATCTCCGAGGAGATCTTCGCTCTTTTTTCTTTAAAAATAAGAAAGCCCTCTATAATATCATCGCATTGAAGAGGTTTTATTAAAAAGCCCTTCTTTGGGGTATCAGATGTTATATTTGCACATTCTCTACAAGCAAATAACCCATCATGCTGATCATTTTCAGAACCAACACCATACATCACAGAATAATCATACGAATCTACAATCATACAAAACCCATCATTTTGCACAGCAAGACGGCATACCATTTCGTCAACCCCCGCGTTACAGCCATCACTATATATCATGTCTATAAAATTGCTGCAACTTAATGTATCTGTTCTAATCCAACGTCGTATGACCATAGATATATCCTTTCCTTATTCAGCAATATTTGTAGAACCATCCTCCACTATTCCTGTCTCGTCTCCAGTATCAGGTGCTGGCTGTGGTGCTGGCTGTGGTGCTGGCTGTGGTACAGGTTCCGGTGTTGGTTTTACATTGTCCTTCTTTTTTGATTCATTATTGGAAGATGTTTTTGAGGACTTTGTTGGTACAGGAGCCGAGCTTTGTTCCGGTTCCTCTGTGGTCTTCTCATCTAATATATTTTCATCTTCAACAACTTCCTCATTTTTTCCATTCTGAAGATCCTGAACTTTTTGGGTTGTATCTTCTGCAAAAGAGTTAATCTTTTCTTCTGCATCATCGATAACAGTCCCAGCACTTTCTTTAACATTATCTGCCGTATCTGTTATTTTTTTTATCACTGTAGTATTTGTCTTGTTAGAATCATCATCTTTTTCTGATACAGACTTCTGCTCCATCACATGATCCGATTTTTTCACAGGTTGTAATGTGGAATCTGGCGACGTTGTAACAGGCGTATTTTTTATACTACTGTTAAAATTGATCAAGATTATAAGACCCGAAATCACAAATAAAATAGCAATTCCGCAAACTACAATTATCTTTTTCAGAAAACCATTAAGGTCTTTATTATCTGCATCTGACTCAATGACATAATCTTCTATATTATCTGATCCTAAATCATTCTCTGGTTGGTTCACAGCAGCCTTTTCCACCGATGTATCACTGACCTTCTTCTTTTGATGCAGTCTAAATTTCTTCAGTAAAGTTTCCTTTTCATCATCACTGTTCTCATTAGATGCTATAGATTCAGGCACTTCATTATTAATAGTGGTCTCTTTGGTTTGCTTGTCTGAATCACCGGCTTTCATTTGATGTATACATTCTGCATTTTTCTGATTAAATTCTTTCGGCTGCTGAGGTTCATCTCGCCGCTCAGGCTTATCACTACTAAAATCATCAATCTTAACCGCTGGTGAAGATTGACTTTTCCCTTGACCAAGATTTCCTAAATATTCCTCATTAAAATCTGCAAATAAATCATTCCAGTCCTCCAACTCAAGCCCTTTGGTTGATTCAGGGCAATCTGACTTTTTATACTGTTCATCTGGCTGCTTATCTATTTCTTCTTTCATATCTTCGTCAGATATTGGCTGAGAAGGATTATATATGGATCCTTTCTCTACTTCATCAGATCCATTTGAAATAATCATTTTTTTCTCTGTTTCCTTAATAGATTTTTTGGGTTTTACTATTTTTATAGGAAGATCAAAACCATTATCTATAAGAATATCTGTGATTCTATAAAATTCTGAACAAGCCATCAGCGATCTTAATATTCCTTTGTCGTAGCTAACCATTTTTGAAATAAAATCCGCATTCTGAGCGGTAGTATATTGGCTTGCTATAATCTCATATCTCTTCCCCAGTGTAGGTGCAATATCAGATGAGAGGATCTGCATATTCTCTTTATATTGATCCATGGTAATTGTTGGTGATACATTTGTAAGTTTTTCAAGTCCATAAGCTTTCCGGGCTTCTTCTCTTGTTCTCTTTCTCAGAATAAGATTTATTAAATCATTAGAGGAAATCCCTTTTCCAGAGTCAAAAATAGCATCATAAATTCCTGCTCCCAAAAGTGATTGCATCAATTCATCTCCTCTGTGAGACGAATCAACAACTATAATAATATTGATATTTTCGCGAATGTCTTTTATATCTTCCAGATCATCCAAATATATTCTTGAAGCTGCTGTTTGCTCTTGCAAAATAATAGTGCTACATTCTGTATGATTTTTTAGATAATCTTTCATTGCAATTTTACTTTGTCTATAAACAGCCGAAAAAGAATGTCCTTTTTTTTCAAGATGTCGTATTAGACTCTGACCGAACTTACATTCTTCAAAACCAAACAATAATTCATTCATTTATTATGTCAGTCCTTTCCATGATCATTTTTCACCACCTGAATTATTTACAATGTTCCTCAACTCTTCGATATCTTTTTGAGTGCGTCCTGTAGTATCACTATTATAAATAGCTGAATTATTCAATTTTGGAGAATCTACCGCGCTAATATTCCCATTCCTCTTTGCAATCCGTGCAGATGCTTCTTCAGTTCTGACTGTTTCCACAGGTTGTACAGGACTTGTAGGATGTATTGCATTTGATGCTGCTACACCAGCTCCTCTAGCAATTCCACTTGCCACTCCTCCTGCTATAACACCAGATATAACAGTTGAATCAACCACAGATCTTTCGTCTCCAACCCGTGATGCAGCGGCCACCGCAGCTACCGTCGCTACCGCAGGAAGTGATGCTACCGTCGCTACCCCCTGTACAGTTTGCTGTGCCATAACACGTTTACGTTCGCGCTCATACCTCTCTCGCGCAAACTCGGCCTCTTCCTGCTTTGTAAGTACATTCTTATACTGTGGCATATCATAGTTAGTATAATTGGCAAGTGCTCTCATATTTTGGGCTGCGTGATAATCTTTAGCACTGTCATATGAGTTACCAGTTCCCCCAAATAGATAATCCTTCTCTGCATATGCCTGTTCATTTTGGGCATAATTTGCAATATTTACTTTTTGTTGCTGGCTATCTGCTCGTAATTTCTTCGCATCCAGGTTATTTTGTTTCATTGCTGCCGAGTCGGATGCTATAGCAGACCGCAATGCATTGGCTTTTTCAATGCTTTGGACTACATTCGGCTGAGCAAGGTTCTGATCTATACGTGCAATCCTATGATTATTTGAGTTTATCTGCTCTTGGATTGCATTTGTATCAGCTCCCTGTCCTATATCAGAAGTGGTAGATCCCATTTCCCACTGCAACCTCTCATTTTGCTGCTGCAAAGATGTTTTTTCCTGTATTAGTTCACTGGCAGACATTCCACCTAACTGCTGTCTTTGAATTTCTTCCTCAACATCCAAAGCATCTGTATTATCACTGATTCGCTGTTCATAGTTGGCATTATCAACTGCTATTTCTGATAAAGCAGCATCATTACCAAGGATGGTATCATTCGCGGCATCAATATCTTCGAGATTTTTTAAACGATCTTCTTCCGCATAATATCCGGAACTGTCCGCTGATATTTGGTCTGTACCATTTAGATAGTCCATATCAGGTCCTTCATAATTAACATTACCATCAACACCGACTCCATTACCGCTAGCCACTTGTTCAAATGAATTTCTATCATCTGTGGCTTTCACAAAGTCATTACCACTCGGACCATTTATTTCTCCGCCATTTGCACCCATTGCTGCAACATTTGAAGAAGAACCAAATCTTTTTTCAAACTCCTGATCATAGCCTATATTTTGCAATGTATTTCCATATCCACCATTAGCACCAGATTTTCTTATTAAACCATCTTCCAGTGCAGCACGTTCCGCACTTTCGGCAGTGTTTCTCAAAGAGTCCAAAGAATTCTCTCTGCCTCCCCTTACTCCACCACCAAAAGCACCTCGCATAGCCAACCTGCTTGCCATCATAAGCATAGCTCCCGATAGTCCTCGCCCCATGTCTCTTGCTGGAACTGCGCCAAACATTTCAAGCAAATACTGCCGCACTGGAATAATAGAAAACATCATAACTAATTGTATCGTTCCGGCAAGCATGGCATAATCCGATCCTGTTGTTGATAAGATTCCTGTCCCAGCAACACTTGCCGAAATATTAGTTCTTAATACTTGTTCAAACACAACTGGAATCATGATCAACATGCAATCAATAGAAGGGATATATACATTAGGAATAAACCTCTTGCACCACCCAAAAAGTATATTTTTGTTAAAAATAGCTAGTATTAAAACAATAGGCAAAACACAAAATAGTGCAGTTTGTTTTAGTGCGATTTTTATGTAAGAAAATCCAAATCGTAATCCTACAAATGAGGCACATAAATACATAAGTGCATAGATGATAGTTTTATTCGGCTCCTGCAATACAGTCCCATCATCACTCACATCGCCATAATAATTGGTTCTGAAAAATTCTGTAATATCAACAGTCTGCATTTTTGTCGGATCGCTATATATAAGACCTATGATCATCTTTATAAGTAGATCTTTTACATAAATGAGGATGTCTATGATCTGAGGCATAATTGTTAATAGCAGAAAAATTAACACGTATGTTGTCATGTCATCCTTTAACTTAACAAGAGCATTTGTATTGCTATTTCCAGCAGCTCTCATAAGCACAAACATAAAAATAGGTAACATGCACAGCAGAGCAATATTTCTGAATAAGCTATAAAATCGCGCTCCTGTCATTCCATATGGATTCATTGCAGTCAGTTCGAAGCAATACATATTCATGGTTACATTCTTATTCAATCTTCCCAGAATTACTTCACTTGTCCTCATGTGAAACGGTCCGGCAACCCATTTATTTATAACGTCCCCTATTCCCGCAAGAATAGATGAAAAAGCTTTTTCTACCCAGTTGGGTTCCGGCGGTTCATCATCAAAGGAGTCTTCACCTGTCACCTCTATAGTTCCGTAGGTGTCATTCCATATTTTCGATCCTTGAATCCATGATTTATAAGACGGTAAATATGTAACTGCTCCCGCCGCTATAGTATCTTCTGTAGATGAAGATGTTTTATTTTTCTGTGATGTAGAAGATGTGGTACTTTTTCTGTTTCTCGTAGCAGATGTTCTACGTGTCTGTTGATTTTCACTCGAACTATAATTTTTAGAGTTCTCTTTGGATTTAATTTTACCTGCAGCAAATACAGACATATCCATTAAAGAAGCCAGAACAAGCAGACATATTGCAAAAAAACATGCTGATATTAAATTTTTTTTCATACAGCTACATTTATTAGACATTCCTATCCAACCTTTACTTCATAAATGTCATTCATCACCCGTGCATCTGTTTCAACGGCATACTTTTCGTAATTATACAGATAATCGATCTTCAGAAAGGCAACCTTTCCACCATCCACAACGCAAACTTCTCCACGATGCTTATTAGTCGATCCTTCTAAATTAACATCATTACTGTTTATACGAGGATTATTATTTTTAGATTCCTGTCCTTGAGACAATATACGATCAACTTGTGCATCCGTTATATTTAAAAATTTCTTGAGAATTTCCCTATCTTGAGGTTCCTGCCTAAAAACAAATTTAGCAGCAGCATTAGCCAGAATTGCTCTCGTTTCTTCATAGTAATCATATTCTCGCAGCAATTGACTAAGTAAGACGAACCCTACATTACGCTTACGTGACGTGCGGACGCCATTATCAATAACAGCTCTGGAATACTTGTATTTAAACTCCTCGTGTGCTTCATCAAGGATGCAAAGAAGCTTGTCAGCTGATTTCAAATCTTCAGAATTACGTTTGACATAATTCTCAACCAAATAATTTAGTGCAATGGTACGAGCCACAACCTTCTCGCTTTCTGTAAGCTGCGAAATATCAATATTAACAAAAGGACAGTCTTTATCTACATGTATTGTTGTTTGTCCATCATAGTAAGCACGCGTACCATGTATTTCTATGGCCTCATATAATTTACCCTCTGTGGAATAAACTCTGATCTGCGCTCCCAGATCTTCCCTTACAGAGAGGTTCATATACTCTTCCTTTGTTAAAAAGATCACCCCTTGATTCGGAACATCAACATAATAAAGTTCCCTGATATATTCCTTTACATTAGAGAGAATTGTTTTGTAAGCGAGTATCTTATCCCGATCTTTGTTTCTATGGTTAGCTCTTAAAACTCTTTTATAAAACTGTGTGATCGTTGGTAAATCCTTTTTAATCTTTCCACTGGTTAATCGTTCAGACTCATTACCGACGCCATACACATATAAGGAATCTGGATCTTTATCAATAATACCCAAATCAGCATAACAAGCCTTAACATTATCACTTACTATTTCCTCAATAAATGATAATGTCTCAAATGATGGTGTCGAATCTTTATCCCCGAGAATCATTGTCATAATATCATTTTTTACCTGAATACATTTATCTGCCAGATCCAGCGTTCTTGTTGTATATATTGTAGAGAGACCCTCCCTTTTTCCAACACTGCTTTCAGATACTTCAAACGGATTTAAGATATTGAATCCTTCCCTGTTAAAATCTCCATTGGAAATCTGAAAATTGACACCATTGATAAGAACAGCAACTTGCGTATATTCCCCCTCATTCATACCCTTACGAGCCTGTGAATCAACAGCTACAAATCTATATCCCAACAATGCATACCGAGCTATACAAATCTTCATCAATGTTGATTTTCCGCTATTTGTCTTTCCAGCAATAACAATAGTAAATCCATCATGACTTGGATCATATATATCATATAAGCAGACATGACCCGTTGATATATTTCGCCCTATAGGAATACCGTTACGATGTGAAAAATCACATTGAGTGAAATTATATATTGTAGACAATGCCCTCTTATTAAATCTGTGCATAACAATTCCACTTGTGGAGCTACCTGTCATATGAGGCGTCTTGACAACTTGGTTATAGGGTGCATTTGACAAATATGCCTCGGCCTGAAGTCCAAAACAACCAATTACTTCTATGCCTTCTCCAACAGCCAACGATCGGAACTCATCACATTTTTTAATCAATTTTTCGAGATTATCCGCATACAGAGTAAATAAGAATCCTACCCAATAATACGTATCACTTCCTCCATCAATTTGATCTGCCATCTTTTCAGCTTCCATTGTTTGCCGAGTCAATCTTCTGACACGGTTAGGATCACCTTCATCACGTATCTTTTCCGTTTCTAAGACATCAATATGATGTTCAAGAGTCCTTGTCATTTTTCCATCACTGATATGTTTTATAAAAATAGATGATTCAACTCCATCAAAATTTAGTAAGGGCGAAAATGTTGTTGCAAAAGTTGTCTTTTTGGGAAGAACTGCCGCTGTAAGAGAAATCGCATATATTTCTTTTCCTCCGTCATTTATGGTTGTATATGAATTTGTGCATGGATCCACCCCATCTGGAGCAAGCATTTTTCTTAGATATAGCCCCTTCTCATTTCTATCCATTTCCGATATACTTTTACTTTTTAATGAATTTTCTTTAGCATCCATTAGTGTAAAAATCTTCTTCACCATTTCAATCATTAAGATAATGGCAAAAGCTGCTAATAAAACTAATAAAAGGAACATAAACAATGTCCTGTATTGTGTAAGATAAACTAATGCTGCATAAACCTGTTTATTCATAATTACTACCTCATAGCTCTTATTTCTTCCATAGCACCCTGCGTAGCCGTATCAATTTCATGTGCTGCCGCTCTATCAAGCTGCATCTTTTCCTTTTTCAACTTCTCCTGCATATATGCCTTGTATTCTTCCACATCACGCCGATAGCGTTCATTGCCAATTTTTTCCCGTTCTATTTCTTTTAAAGATTCAGAATCAACAAATAATCCTGTGTATGAAGAATTAAGCAGATCTTTGACTGTAAAGTCATCAGCTGTGGACGGATGAAAATGTTTACGCACTGCAGACATCAATTCAATCGCAGACATCTGACTACAGGTACATCCTGTACTCTCAAGAGCCTGCATGTATGATGATGCCTTTGATTTTAGTGCTCGAAGTGCTGTAAGTTTTATTTCGATATCAGACATATCCGTATTATATTTATCCGGATTGTATCTAAATGAAAACATCATTGTGTGATCACGTTGAGAACTTGTTCCCTTTCCCGACATTAAATCGAGGTAGCTATTTAAGCCTTTACTAACACCAAGCAGGAACTCCTCACCTCGTATTTTAAGCTTAAGTTCATCTAACTTCTTCGTTGTACTATGAAATTCAATATCATCATCTACACTATCCTCTGCATGTCTAAGGAGTTCTTCATAATCTTCTTTCAAGTTGTATGCCACTCGCTTTTTATTTTTCATTATTTCTGCAAAAACATCCTTATTATAGGATATATCATATGCGGATGCATTCTGACGCACTTGTACCCCATCTTCTCCAATCAATCCTGTAAATCCTATCATATTGGCGATGGTGGAAGCCTTCTCATCTTCCGATGCGTCGTGATAATCATAACCAACAATGTTAATGCCTGCTACAAATCTTCCATTGCCCATGCAAACCATGCCGATATCTGTCAAACTGTCCTTATCCTCTGGATCTGGTTCTACCAACCCTGATGTTAGAATATCTTGAAACTTAACATATTCCAGGGTACTCCGTTTATCAAACTTGTCATAATTGATATTCTGTTCTATGGATAAGACTTTTTTTATTCTGAAAAAATATATATATACCAGTCCCATGATTCCAATAAGGACAAAGAAAACTATTATTCCTATGGTCAATAGACTATCTACTTCATTTATTAAGCCCATGTTTCATTTTCTCCCCTAACTATAGATTTAACCAAACGAATGATAAATCTATATACTGTAGACACTTGTGCTTCTTTTTCCGGCACACATTTTGTAAAAATTACTTTATTACTCGGCAATTTCCTGTATAAATAACGCCTTATAAATTGTCCCGGAGTAAGTCCACCACCTACCATATAATTGTCATATGATATTTGTATGGTTATTAGAAATAAGGCAATGTCTGCAATAGCAATCAATACTGCAAGAATTATACCTACTATCTTTAAATGCATTGCAAACATGACTTTAAGCTCATTTTTTATTAAAATGCCGCTTATAATAACACTAATAAGCTGCTTTTTTGTCATATGAAACCACTTATCTTCGTCCCTTAGTGGTCGCATTATTGAAAATGTACCATTCATAACTTGTTCCTCTATACTTGTTTCAAGCCAAATGTAAAGCATATTACGGCTATTAAATTATTCAAAATAAATACTCCACTGGCAACGCAAAACAAAATTAAAAGACACTTCATAGCCATAATTTTATATTTTGAATTATTTTGTGTTTTTTTTGAAATTCCATATGCAATCAACGAAAACAGACCAGATAATACAATCAACGAAAGTGAGATTGCATTGATAATCTTATATACCGAAAATATAAGCACTATGAATTCATTACTTAACCCACTATTACTGCCTGCGGTTGAAGATATTTTAGACATCATATCAAATGGATCCTTGGCAGAACTTATGTCCGCATTTATTGACGGACCATTTACACTATTTACAGTTGATAACAACATATCGTTCCCTCATTTTTGGGGTGGCTAATCATTAGCCACCCTTAGTAGACATTACAGCAACACAAGTCATTATTTACCAGCTGCGCCACCAGAATTGGTTGTTTGAGTTGTTTGAGTCGATGTATCATCAAACATTTTTGAGCCGGTATTTTGAGCAAAACCCGCATATGAAAACACTGCTCCAAATAAAATCATACAAAGCGCAGCAATCAGTATACGATCTTTCCATTCCGGCTTATTTTGTTTGCTCACTACCGCAAGACCAATGATAGCAACAAAAATCGCACCAACGATCAAAATGATTCCAACTTTGGTTAAAATTGTTAATCCACCATTGCCCATATCAACTAATAATTCTTCAACCGGCTGTAACTTTCCTGCATCTGTCGGATTAACCACATCCTTAACCTGTGGCATACTCGCAGCAAGTGTTAGTATGTAATTATGTACATACATATAGCTCCTCCTCTCTTCTGTTTTATATAAGTAAAGCTGATGCATTACTATCTAACCTTAAATCTATAATTATCGTTGTGTCTGATCCATTACACTTGATGGCATTCCATTATAAGTTGGATCAGTAGTAATAAGATTATCTCCTATACCTGCAACCATACATACGAAGCTTCCAAAGGCAAAAACTAACACCATCACAGTCGCAACCTTAACTATGTAATTTTTCCTTTCCGGGCGTTTTTCTTTTTTAGACCAAGCCATAGCAATCAATGCACATATTAGTGCTCCAACAAACAGGATGATTGCCATTTCCATTTCGGAATAATAAAACCAACTTCCAATTTTCGTAATCAATTCGGGAACATAATCTATATAAGCCCCATTTCCGGCAGTGTAAGCTGCACTGTCAGAAGAAAATTTTGTATAAAAATTGGTTACTAGCATGTATATATAGGCACTTGTCATATTTCCAACTCAACTCCTTACTAAAATTAGTTTAGAAATAGGTTTCATTAAAAATCAAGCATAAAGCAATTTATTTTTATTTACATACGTTTTAAGCAACTTTTATTGTAAAAAAATTGGATATTTCAATTTATTTATTGCATAATTTGTATTTTTCATAATTTATATTGCAGTTTATTCATTATATCTTGAAGTATATCACTATTTCCTACTGTTCTATAATGTTCGCAACAATTTATAAATCTGTTGCAAACATCGCAAAAAGAGGCTAAAATAATGGAGAAATATAATATAGACAACACTTAGAAATGAGGGATATTATGAATTCTGATAACAAAGAAAGAGCTATTCATTCCGTAATAAATGATACAGAAAAAAAGGATGTAAAGGTATCAATAAACGAAAAATCCTTTTCCCCATCGATAGAAGTACCGAAAGAATTTGAAATGCCATCGCGAGATGAATCTGGTAGATATCCAGGTCCGTATCTTCAGACAGGCGAAGTCGCTGCCATAGCAGGTGTAGATAGGCAGACTATATTAAGATACGCTCGAACTTTTGAACAATATCTCGCCATTGAAACAACCCCAGCAGGTGATCGTCGTTATACCGAGACAGCTGTTAGACAGCTTATCTTCCTTATTAATGATAAAAACCGTAATAATAGAACCCTTGCCAACGAGTTAGAATATATCAATTCAAAGTATGGTGCCGCATCTCTCGAAATGGCTTCTATGAATTCCAATTCACTTATGACTCTATTGACTGCATTTAAAGATCAAATTGTGGAGGAAAATAAACACTTCTTTGAAAATATGTTGCAGGAAAATGTAAAATTGCTGGAACACTCTTCCGCTTCTGATCAAAAGTACGAGGACATATTGCAGCGGCAAGAGGAAGCATACACTAATGCATTAGATGCCAAAGACCAATATATTGATAAATTAAAACAACAACTAGAAGATGTAACATCAGAATTGGAACAAACGAAGAAAAAAGTACCTTTTTGGCGTAGATAATAAAGGACACCATTCTATTGAATGGTGTCCTTTATTTTAAAATATTA
>OHNI01000266.1_pt1 | contig 19840 bp, 20 predicted proteins | sample 1569501 | NCBI WGS metagenome assembly OHNI01 (sample SAMEA3879542, study PRJEB24766) | human gut metagenome | biome: human-associated habitat; feature: feces | place: USA | collected 1985/1987
ATATTTTCAGGATTCTTTTTTATCATTTTTGTATTAGGGTATACAAAATAAAAGGTGGTAAAGGAGGCTTTTTTAGGCACAGATCTTTAGAAGTATATTCTGATTATATACGTGTGGAGCGGTATGTTTTGCCATACGGATAGCCCTCTTGGTTGGGGTCAAACCAAGAAAACTAACCCTAAAACTTTTTTAGTATTAACCAGCTATGGGGATTAAAGTATTTTCTCATAGCATAAAAACGTTCATGATGTTGTATAATAATATACTACATGATTCCTTGTTTAAAGTCAACCAGCGTACTATGCCATAAATAGCAATAAAAAAGAAAGGGCAGCAGAATACTACCCTTTCCAATCTAATATAAATACAATATACGGGATAATATCAATAGTTATTATTCACTATCTGATTTATTACCTGTATCCTTTTCTGAGTCCTTTCCGTTTTTTTCCTTCGGCTCTTCTACCGGTGGATTGTACGGGAAAAGTACAGATGCGTTTGGAGCAGCGTTTTCAAGATCGCCGCTTCTAACAACAATAGGGTCCTTTGCTTCTCCAATAAATGTCAGCAACAGATTCCCATTTCCTTCCACAGCAACAAGAGAATTAAAGAGTTTAAGTCTAAAACCAACAGTAAAACCGTCTGTTCGACCATCCTGATCTACAAGTGGCAGTCTCATGCTACCCGTTTTATGAGAAAGATTTAAGTAATCCTGCTCCACCTTTATCATAATTCTTGCTTTATCGTCCCCGGTTGCAGTAAGTACCTTGAGCGCATTTTTAAGATCATTGGCATCCACGACAACCTGACTAATGCCCTTGTCACATTCCCATTTTCCTGTTTTTTCCATGATAACAGGACTAACTATAGCTTCTGCTAATGCAGCGGTGTATTTTACGGTCACGTTAGATACCGGATGTGCGCCAATCATAATCTGTTTAGGATTAGCTGTAAAGGCGATCTTCTCATCATCATTACCAATAATGGACTCGATATCACCCAGACACTCACCAGCTACGGCAAATTTAATCTCTTTACCAGACTGTTTTTCTTTTGCATCGCTAACCTCTATATTAGAGGTATGCTGTGTAAAAGCTTTCTGCGCACTGAATAAATCCAGCTTACCGTTCGCATAAGTACATGTTACATTACCCATGAACTCATACGCACCAGGTTTCCGCTCAACAGCCATAGCAGCTCTTTTTAATGCAGATACAAGTTCAGATGCATTGACCCTTCCTGCAAAAAGTGCTTCCTTCCCTTTAAATGCTAATCCGCTATATAATTTAGCATACTTCTGCGCTTCAGAATCACTAAGCATTGGAACAGAAAGACGTCCCTGTCTATCCACTGATAATTCCACACATGTATTATCACATTTGAATGTAATATCACTGGAAAGCACAAGCAGTGCTTCCAGATTTTTCAAGAAAACGGATGCATCCATATAAACATTCAGATATTCTGCATCTGACACGAAATCTTCCGGCTTATCAATAAGAAGTGCCACGTCAGTACATTTCTTATCCGTTACGCATGACATGGTTGTGATAACCTTGTCTCCTTTAACCTTTCCGGTTACTACAAGGTTCATGATAGATCCCTGCTTTGCGATAATTCTCATTGATGTTGTAGCTGCCTTTAAGTTTTCCTGTGAAATTGTAAATGTTTTTGACATAATAATGTCCTCCTTTAATTTTAAATTTTGTTTTAATGCAGCAATTGCTGCTGTTCATTATTCAGTTGTATTATCCAACTAATAAATCTAAAAGCGATACCTGTCCTTCAGGTACCACAGATTTCCGGTTGGAACGTTTCTTTTTCTTAGGCTCTTTGATCTCCATATAATTTTCAACTTCTGCTCCATTATCATCCGTATCGCCAAATACAGAGAAGAAATCACCAAATACATCCTCAAACGATTCTTCTTTATCAGATGTGTTCTCTATCTCTTTCATTGTCACATCTGCGACTATTTCTGAGCTATTTTCATTGCCAAACAGTGCTAAGAAGTCATCATATTCTGAATCTGATGAATCATTTCCACGAGCGACATTAAAATAATCTGAACTAAACCCTGTCAGTTCATAAAACGTCTTAGGCGGAACATAATCTCCATACGGATCATCATCTTCTGAATCGGTAGCATTATTCTTAGCCAACACATCAAACATATTTTCAATAGATTTTCGATCGGATGTATCACCATTTGCAAGTGCCTGTGCCAGCTTAACTCTCGCATCAACACCCTTCGCGAGCGATGCCAGACCCTCGGCTGAGAATTTCCCTTGAATAGCAGAAGTTGCCACCTGTTTTTGCGCCATAATATCAAGAGCAGCAAGTTGCAGTGTTCCTTCATATGCCATCCAGTAGGTACGACACTCCTCTGGCTGATTTAAGCGATAGGCACGTCTTGATGCCTGCCAGATAACCGCAAGTTCATAAGAAGTCTGAAAGAAGATCAGAGTTGGATAATTGTAAAACTTACCATTATATTTAAAACAAAAATCAAGACCGGTTTCCACGATCTTGGGATTACATATAAATACTTTTATACCAGCCTCAGCGCGTTGATGTATATACTCCTCACGTGCATCGGCTTTTGGCTTATTAGAGTGCAATACTTCCACTCTTCCTTTTAAATTACAGTGTTTTTCAATAATCGACTGTAGTCTGCCAGTAATATTCATTTCTGCCTTTCCTGTAAAAGAACAGTATACAAAACAGTTTCTTCCTTCCGCTATTTCCTTATTGATAATGTCAATAAGCTTTTCTTCCTTTGGCAGGAGATTATCAATATATGAAGGATAATTGTCAACACTTGCCACCATATAGTCTTCTAAAGCACATGACATAATTGGATTTCTAGCATACGGCTTATCTGGATACGATAAGCCAAATTGCAGGATATCTGTCATGCACCCTTTGCCTTCCTTTGTATACATAGCATTTTTTAATATCTGATTTGTTTTACCATAAGATAAAGCAATGTCCTCCGGCATTTTGACCGTTACTACATATTCATGTAGTGGAGGCAAATATTTTGAAAGATCTGACAGATCCAAAAATACAGCATTTCCAAGTAGAAAATCTATGAATAAAACTGGTGAAATGCCCGGCTTTACTCTAGGCTGCTGGATAATTTTCCCGCGGCTTGATAAATTATAGGAACCGCTATCATCATCTTCAAATGAGGATTCTACAACACCATAATGACGACAAAATCTCATCAGTGATGCTTCATCAAAACTATAACCTTTTTCTCTCATTTTTGATGGATCAAGTCTGAATAACAGACTAAACAAAGATGCTGCAGAACCATTTGCAATCGTTCCGGTAAGACCCATTGTAAATGCACTGCATTTCATAAAACTATGCGCTGCATTTGCCTGAGCAGATGAAAATCCTTCAAATTTATGAACCTCATCCAAAATGCAAAAGTCAAAGCATCCTTTCAGGTATTTTTTGGCATAACGCTCCAATGGATATCTTCTGATACCAAATTCATGATCTTTGATTTCAGGTGTCCCAAATTTGTAGATCTTTTCTACTTCTCGTTCATATCCTTTCAAAACAAATACTCTACTGGTCTTGTCTTTCCTTGCAGTTGTAAAAAATTTTGCCAGCTTCCATGGAGATTTCCGCGGTTCTTTCCCAACAGGTTTACAGTCATATCCCCATAACTTATTTCCGCAATGATAACAGTACTTTGTATCACTCGTTTTAGTAGAAAAAGAGCTTGGCTGTAGTACAAGTGGAAAAAGAATATCCTTCTCTATCTGCAGAGTTATTTTTGATGAATTTCTCATCAACAGCTTACTACAATGAGGACAGATCATTCCTCTTACCGCTGTTTCTGATAAATATACTGAGTGAAAATGCCTGCCCTTACATGATGGGCACCGTCCATCCATTCCTTTAAATCGTACATTTCCATTAAAAGGAATGTCCTTCTTTTCAAACGGCTGCATTTTTTTAAGCGTAGGATATTCTTCTACATCTACAGATGCAGTCAAACAATCCATACAAATCTCGCCCATTGGACGCATTTTTGAAACTTTACTTGGTATGGGACTTTCCATACTGCCAAGCTTGGCTTTATCCTTTCCGATAATAAAAACTTCTCTTCCATGTCGATCCTTTACATGTTTTCTTAACGCAATCAGATCCGACAGATCAGATATGATCGTTGCTTTCGCGTATGGTACTTCGGTTTCAATCTCTTCCTTCCATTTCTTTACAAGATGACCCGGAGCATTTACAATTGCTCTGTAATTTAAAGAATTTTCATCCAAATACATATCTTTCAATGTCATATCTTTATGTTCAGATAACCACTCTTCCGCAAAATAGGATTCTACAATACTTGCTCCCTGAATAGTTTTCCCTACGCCCATTCCTTCAATCATGAGTCCATAGGATCTGCCATTTTCCTTTAACGCTTTTATGCCATTGACGCATGCTGCTTGTTGTGGAAATAAACGCTTATTTTTAAGTGCCAAACCATCTACAGAGCCTTTCAGATCCATATGAGAATCAATCTGACTTTCGATCTTGTCCGCCAGTACTTTCCCATATTTCATGAGATATGAATCCATATCTGTAAACTCAAGTTCCTGCACTGGTGTCTGGCTAATATAAATAATGCGGCTTTTTAACATATCAGATAAGGTTTCTTCAAGCTCTTCCTGCGTAAGTTTGATCTCCCATACAGCTAATTCCTTCACGGGTATCTTCTTACCATGCAGCTTGGTCATTCTTTCATCATCTACAGAAAAAATATTGTACTGAACACGCTTCAAGTGTCCGTCTTTTACCATCCTGTCTACTAAAGCAGGCACCCATTTTTTCATAATCGGGGCTGTATAGTTATTCATAAGAAGTGCGTAAATATCTTCCTCCTCCGCATTAGCTGTAGTAATAAGATATTTTTCCCCAATATCCTGGTTAATAATAATTCCATAAGCCATTCTGTCACGACTTAAATATACTGATTTTACAGAATACTTATACTTTGATTCTGTATTTCTTGAAAAATGCTTTCCCATAAAAGCAATTTTTTTGTTAGAAACAATATTCATAAGGCACCCCTGTACCTTTATCTTGCTTCTATCAAAACATGCTGCCATGAGAACTTGATCACTGGAATCTGCAACAACATAATCGCCACAACATTTAAGCTCTCCAACGTTGAAATAAGCATTATATCTCATAATGAGAATCTCCTTTCCTTTAAACTAAATGAGTTATTTTCCCTGAATCCTCAAGGATTGTCATTGATATTGCTGGTTCTGTCCGAACAATCTGCATACTCTTGCCAGTCTTCGGATCCCTTTCAATTTCAATATTCTCAACTACTTCTGCATGTCCTCTCTGTAAATGCATATCCACTCCTTCCGTTCCTGTAAGTCCTGATCCCCCGCCACATGTAGCGACAAGGTATAACAGATCCTTTTTGAGTGGAATTGGTGGATTTTCTTCAATACCATCAATTACTTTTGGTACTGTGATACTTTCATCAATGATATCCATTACATCTTCAAAGGGATTTTCTTTCAAGTATTCATAGCCCACATCTGGGTTATAAGTTCGTGATCGGAATTCTTTCACACCGGACAATGCTGATGATGGAACAGGTATTTTTTGGTCAAAATGATCCGGGAGCTCCGGTACCATATTGATCGTCGCATAAGCCTTCAGAAACGCATCATATGTTTCCTTAAATACTGCACCACTTCCATCTCGTTTACCAACTATGACTACCTGTTTATATTTAGAAAACTCAGGTTCCCTAAATTTATAAAAGGCAAGCGTCTGATATCGTCCTATCCAGTATTTAAGATAGCTTTCTTCCATCAGAGTCCGATATGGTATTACCCACACCAATATGCCGCCTTTTGTAATGTAACTTGAGACTTTTTCAAGAAATCTTCGCTCAAGTCTTACATTACCATCCTCCTCATCTTTGTCATCCATATATGGTGGATTCCCAAAGACAAAAGAAAAAGCTCCATTCGAGCAGTAAAAATCTTCAATAAAGTCAGATTTTAGTATTTGCTCAAAATCTCCATTTTTAGCTGTCTCTGCCGCAACGGTATCATTAAGTTCTACACCAAGTATTTTAATACCCGGATTATCCTTAACTCCCGTAACTGCACTAACAGCTGAACCATCTCCTATTGATGGTTCCAGCACACATGTTTCAACTGGTTTCCCATCAGCATCTACCTCATTCACAAAATCAAACATTTTGTGAATATCTTTACAATGAGATAGATCTGTGTAATAGGCTCCCATTTTAGCCATATTGGCTGCTGTTCTTGTGAACGTTCCTTTAAAATTCATTTTTGTTCACAGCTCCTTTCATAAAAAAAAGAATGCATTTGCTATGCATGATACATAGAAAAGGCATTCTTGGTTAATAAGTTATATATTAAATTTGCATACCAAAATAAAGATGTACATAAAAAAAGCACCTACGACATTCGCAGATGCATGATGCACAATATTCTTTGATCTGATATTACAAATTGTATCCGTTATATAAAAATTACCTCGGCATGAGGATTTTCTAATACATTTTCCTGCTAGATGCAGAAAATAAGTTCAACATAAATAGATAAAATAAGATATGTCTTTATTATAGCAGTGACTATGTGTATTTGCAATAAAAAAAGACTGTCTGCTACTTCTCATTAGAGAAATAACAGACAGTCTTTAGTGTATTACATCATATATGTTCATGTCATATTAACAAGATCCTCCATCGGCACCATGGAAAGCACCAACCGGATATTTCCATGCATCTGCAGGTACATAGATCTGCTCCGGCAAGTAATTTCCGGTCCGGATAGAATCTATTGCTTCTGCGTCATCATACACAAGACAGCTCTCTGCATCTTTTATGTAATCATCGAGATCACACGTTGCCTCAAACGTAAAATCCAGTTCCCGCTCATCCTCTTTCAAAGCTTCAAAAATATCTGGAAGTATTTCAGATATTCCTTTCAGGTGACGAGGACTGCTGAAAACGCAGCAACAGCAGCTGCATCTGTTCCATCCTGCACGGTAGCAGGGATGAGGATTGATATGATGTCTTTTAATTATTTCCCAGACATCTTTCTCGCTCCAGTCGATAACAGCACGCCATTGATGAACCATCCGATGTGCCTTCTTCTCGGCATTTGTTCGATGCTTCTCTATCTCGTTATACCGGCTTCTGCCTGTACTCTCTCCACGTCGCTCGCCAGAAACCACAAGAATCCTTGTGTTCTCTGACATAGCATTGGATGTTACTGCATCCTGTACAGACGCTTTGAGCGTGCCAGAACACCACCGGCCTTGATGAGTAGTTCCCTTTGCAGGGAATAATAATCTCGACCCACCAACCGAATCCATTGCATCAAGTGCAGCAATTACACTATCCGCGACGGAAATTTTCAGCTGGCTGGAACACCAGCGTGTCCGCAGATCCGCAGCTTTTGCCGGAAACTTATAACGGTATCCAAACTCTTTAATGAGTTTTTCCACTTCTTTATCCCCGGTACTGCGCAGCTGCTCCCGCAGATCTTCACAGGCTTTCTGCTTTGGCGATAATTTGCACCGCATAACTTCGCCAGTCGCCGGATCAATCCATTCTACCGGCTGGGCAGCTCCAACTCGGTACACCTCCGCAAAAAAGCCGCCAACACGATACGAGATCCGGAGCGTCACGTCTTCCGCCTGTGCAAATGCCCGGACATAACTGTTTGTACACGGCCAGTCCATGCATCTTTCGGTGTTACCACCATCGATATCATGATGCCAGAGTTCTATCTTTTCTTTGGGCACGCCCATTTCTAACAATTTGAGATAACAGGCAAGACTATCCTTTCCGCCGGAGAATAAGACAATGATCTTATCATATTCTTCCAAAGGCAACAGCCTATCTAAATAGATATCCTCGAAATGCCTGCTGTCCCTTCTTCCATCTATCAAAGGTTCTACCCCTATACCTTTTCCATAAATATTATCCTGCACTCCGCCAAATATAACGGGAGTATTTATGGTACAGTCTCGATCCTTTATATAATCAGTTTCGTCTATTAAAGAACTATCTTTTAGTATCCCTATAGATTCTTTGGGTAAAACATCAAATATCGATACCTGCCCTTGTAAATAATTTTTCATGCCGACCATAGTGCTTATGCCCTATGGTAGTACACAGTAGCCTCCCATGCTTACGCCCTGACATTTGGCGCTCACGCTGTTTTCTATGTACTTTACGTCTGTGTACATCACTCTCACAGACAACCTGTCTTATAAAATCAGGCAGCACATTCCTCCTTTCTGTCAGTTTTTATATCTGCTCTCTTTACAGAAAAAATGCCACTGTCTTTCCAGATAGCGTGTATCACTTGCTCCTGCACATTATCTACTGTCAAAATTCGAGTACACCCGACATTACAGAAAGGACATTTCGCTTGTTTCCTCCCTGCTGCCTTTATAAATTCTCCATGTGTGTAGCAACAATAGTATCCTTTCAGTCTTGTATTTTTTTCATTGATATATGCTTCTACAAGATATCCAAAAACATCATTGCTGTAGTCACCATTCATATCTTCCTTATATGTATTCATACCGTACATCTCCTCTCAAAAAAGGAACAGGCAACAAGTACCTGTCCTTCAATTCAAATTATAATGCTATCAAATGCCAAACCAGCATTTTTCGTCATCTGACATTTCGCATTCCTCATCAAAATACTCTGATGCATAATCCTCATCATTTTCGATCAATGCATCCTTAAACAATGTGGCAAGTTCTTCCAGTCTACAACGAGAGATATATTTTTCTTCCGTTTTGTATCTAAAATATTCAAGTGCTGCAGATAGTTTTTCTGCTTTCATCTTATTATTACTGTGATAAGAGAAACATTTACCACCACTATATTGTTCATCTTCCTTTGCATCAGGATTATATCCAGATGCAACTACATACTGAGTATCTAATTCATTCTGCAATAAAACCGTATTTCCTTTTTTTAAAATTTCAATCCATTTCATAAAATTGATCCTTTCTTTCTATTATTTATTATTGTATTGATGTGATCCTAGTTAGTGGCATACAGGGATGCCAAGTTTTGAACAGATATACTCAATAGCGCTATCTGTTCCAAGGCATTCTATTTCTTTTAACGGCTCAACCCAGTTATCATAGAGTACGTCATTTATTTTTTTCGGATCATTGTGAAAAGCACATGCATAATATGCGCATTCCCTATAGTCCACTTCCAGTTCTCCTCCATATACAGAGGCAAGCTGTGTTTTCCATAGTTCAACAATATTTTTAATCGTATCATATATTTCTTTATACGTCTGTTTCATGTTCACACCCCCAATTCAAGCAGTTCTTTACTCTGCGCAGAGTTTGTTACAGTAACACTCAACACTTTTGGAGATTTAATACCTGACTCTTTGCATAATGCTGAAAAACATTCATCAAGCTGCATAGTCCCTGACTTTGCTAATATATCAGTAACATCAAAGGAAGTTTCTTCCTCCTGCCCATTGTCATTAACAAAATCAATGTCTACAGAAGCCCACAATTTAATCTCCGGAACTTCTATTTGAATAGGATGATCACGCAAAAACTCTGAAATAATATTACTTCGCATAAAATAAACTCCTTTCCTTATAATACAACCTGTACTTTTTCACCAACGAAACATTTGCCGCAATATTTCCACACACCTTCCGCAACTTGCTGGAAAGTAGCATAGACTGCAGCAATCTTACCGGTCCTCGGATTCGTCTTGTGAGCACTCGCTTCTCCAAGCTGTACCAAACCATATTTCAGGCAGGCCGGAGGCAGGCAGTTAATGATATCATCTGCAATATCCTGATCGACAAAATCTCCCACCTGCAGAGCATCAATGCCAAAATACCAGCTTTTGTTGTACACTTTTTTACCCTGGTATTCACCACACGGCAACAGCTTCTTGCCTTGATATATGGTTTCTTCTATGTATGCTCCTTGATAGCCTGAAAACTTAGAACTCATATTATCTCGATACGATACTGCAAGTTCATATGCAGGGGCTGGGAAAATAGTTCCGTTTCCAACCCAAATAGCGGTACCTTTGTGATCATAAACAACTCTGTATCCGGTACATGTGATCCAATCAGGATCCTCTACTTCTATTACATAACCGGCATCTACATCATGACAGAGCCCTTCCGTTTCATAGTCACTGACCGGCTTTCCCACTTCTTTATAGTGATAACTTGCACTTTTCTGTTTTCCAAGTTCCGTCAAGACAAAATGTTTCCCCATATCAGCTTTGTACCAATTTTCTCTTTTTTCCATAAATATACTGGCTACTAATTCCGAAATAGCCTCTCCTTTCCTTAATTAAAAATTCAATAAATTGCAGATAATTACAAACTGTAACTATCTGTCCCTTTCTTTAAAACATATCATTTCCATCATTATTCCATTTCTGTAACAATAAGATTAAAATGTCGTTTTTTCCCAAAGGTATACAGTACAGGCTTGATATAACTTTTAATATTACGTATATCATAATCAGATAATCCTGTTTGATAACCCTCACTATCAGTCGGCCCACAGAATATTAAATTCCCAACAGTCTGTAGTTGCAAATTCTTATCAACTGCTGAAATGATCGGGTCACTTACAAACATACCTTCATCATCCAAATATATGTCGTATACCTTGTTACCAAGTATTCTCCTGACAACATCAAATGTCGAGCATTCTAAATGTCTATAATAATCATTTAAACATTTAATATCGACCTCAGAAACAATATTTCTTTTTTACATTCAGTAAAAGTGCTCTCATAATTTTCCCTCCTTAAAATATGGAATCATTTCTTAAAACCTACAAAATCTGCATATCTGTTACCATTTCTACCTGTCCACGCAAAAAATAACATCCATAATCATTTGTTAATGACATGAATGATTCTTCAATAACTCCACTTTTTACATCTCCAGTAAATCTTGAAACAAACGTGATTTTGTCTCCTACTTTTTTGGACATATCAGTCCCTCCTTTCATAAAAAAGGATGCCATTGAGTGCATATTTACGCACTAAGAGCATCCTGGTTAAAATTTATATATAATGTACATATGAGTTAGAATACGCATAAAAAAAGCATCTACGATAAATCGCAGATGCTTGTTAAGCACAAATCATTCTTTTCACATATATACACAATATCCATTATGTAATTATACCTCGGTATGAGGATTTTCAATTGTCATTACAGCTATATGCCATAATATAATTTAAACAAAACTAAATAAAATAAGGTATGAATTTAGTATAGCATATGTCCTCATCTTTGCAAATACTATTTCGCCCCAAATATTTTCACCAACGCCGCAGGGCAGGAAGCCCCGACTTCTAAGGCTTTAGCCGTAGGTCGGAGTAGTTGACATGTTTATTAAATTTAAAATATCTTGTGACTTTGGCATATCCATTTTACTATACACATACACTTCATATTCAGGATTATTTTCACAATACTGCTGCCTTGCCATTAGATCCTTATCCTCAACAAAATCGATCAGTATATTTCGATTTCTCAAACGCTCAATTTGAATTGTGGGAATATACCCTCCATAATTTTGCAATGGAGCGGATGGTCTTGTAAATAAAACATGTTTTCGGCACATTTCATTTGTCATGCCGGCAATAATCTGATCTTCAACATATAAACCCTGATCATCTACGAGATATGCTATTCCTTTAATCATAGATATCCACTCGCTTCCAAGATCTCCATCTTTTGGAGGATACAAAGAATGGTATATATATCCAGCCAGCATAACATGAATTTGGGGTATACCATGCAGACTTATTACATCTGACATTTTATCATAAACTTGTGTAGGGATTCTCACAACACTACGTTTAGCAGATTTATTACATGGCATTTTTACGGTTACGTATTGATATTTCCGTTCTTCTTTATATGTAGATACCCGTTCAATCTCGGCACACATAAAATAGCGGTAATCATTAGCGGATTGATAAAATAAAGAAGGTCTGTAACAAATATCATACAAATGAAGGAATTCATGACTTACTTCAATGGAAATCTGCTTACTGACACCAAAAAATAGCTTTAAAAATTCCTCAGAAGATTTATAATTCCAATGTAGATCTCTGCATTCCCGATAACTGTTCTTCAGTTCTTTTTTTATCGAATACTGTTGCTGCTGCCATGCATAGAAATTCACATTCTTAACCATATCAAGAAGTTTTGTCCTATGTTCTGTCTCAATTCCACTTTCCTTAAATAACTGGCGACGTGCCTTATCTTTTTGCCTGCGTATTTCCTTTTCTTCCTCTGATAATTCTTTCTGTGGCGGCGTATATATAGCCGGCAATGAAATCAAAAAAGACATCCCAGTTTCATCATGCTGTTTTTGACCTGTTTGTGCAATCCAGCCATGATAGGCAATAGATTTAGGACAAGAGGGTTGATGCAGCTCCTGATTACCGTTCTGTGCCACACGCACACAATAATTAGCCGTGATCTGCAACGGTAAATTGTTGTCTTTGGAACAAGCACAGAATAAATGTAACTTCCCGGATAAATATGCCCGTCGCCATTTTTCTTTTACAATGTCTGATAATTCATAAAAATCACCAAAGCTGATAACCTGTTCCATATCTCCGCTTATAACCCTTATATACCCTGTCTTTACAATTCTTGTTCCCATAACATGTACTTCCTCCTTTACCATATATATTATTATTCTAATACGTTTCAAAGAATTGCAATAAAAAATCAGGGCTCCCAACTGGAAGCCCTGCGATATGATTTATTGCGCATATCTTACAACTACTATTTTTCTGCAACATCATTATGCTGCATCTCCTGTAAAGCATATTCACATGCTTGGATCACAAAGCTTGAAAAAGAAATAGATGTTCCTTGAATTTCTTTCTGATTCAATACGTGATATTAAATATAAAGGAAATCGGATTGTTTTATTTTCGGTTTCCTTTAAACCAGTTTTTAAATGAAACGACATTCAATACTTCACCTCCATGAACATATAACCCATTTATGCAATTTCAAACATATCAAAAAGTGTTATCTGTCCAGCATCCTTTTTCACAGATGATGCGGTTACTGTTATATTGTTTGTCTGAGAAACATTAACTGCCGGTTCTTTACATATTTCTAAAAACGGAGCTCGCTGTGGTATATTAAGTGACCTACACAATATACCATCTACCATACCGGCAAAAGAATATATGTGACAGAATTGGTTTTGACCACCTGTAAAATCCTTATTATCTTTTGCACTTCTTACCAAAATAGAATCCATATAGTGATGTTCTTTTCCGGTCAAATCAAGCTGCAAAGAACGTGGAAAATCATAATGATAGTACACATACGCGGTATCCTTTTTTATAAAACCGGAGCAAAAGTAATGTCCCGTTGTGTGCGTTACCAAAGTGTACCCCCGGTTCTTACATATTGTACTAACTACAGCTTTTAAAGCCCTCGAAAATTGTTTTGCCTCATTACTCATGACACATCCAGCATCTTCCAGTTCTCGTCCATCCCACTTACTAATAAATTCCTTTATCTTTTTTTCTTCTATAGTCTGCTTCATAAACAAAACCTCCTTTCAATCCAAACAGAGGAGTGTTCCTTTTTATCAAGAAATACTCCTCTGTGTTAATACTAAATGATATTGCTTAATGCGTTTGCTTTACCTCATGCCAATCTACTAGAAAAGAATCGTAATCATTATCAATGCCTATATACAACGTCGAATAATTATACAAATATGGGGCTAAATCATAAAAAATATCGATCATAACTCTTTCCCATCCATAAGAAGCTTCAAAACAGTTTGTATATATCAACGATCCGGCTGTTGTCACTTTTTCACAAAAATTACTTGATTTACGCCCGGCAAGAATTATTCTCATAAGATCGCTCAGCGATTCTAAGCCGACACCATCCTTCTTATAATCTTCGAGCGAAAAATCCACATTTGGCGCATTTAAAATATATTTTTTCATCACATCTACAGCCGCATTATGATTGCAAATCCGCAAAGTAAATGTTACATCATAGCAAGCACCCATAGCCGCTCCTTTCCGCAAGGTCTATCTTGCTGTGCTATTTTTATTTATAGATTCTAAAAGATTATTAAGATGTGCGTATGACACACTCTTACCATCACATTCAAAACACCATTTAGGATCCATACTTTCAAGTTTCTCATGGCTTTTAATCTGCCATTCTCCAATCTCCCACTGAAGCAAGCCAGCGATTTCACCCAGAATACGAAATGTTTCATCCGATTCCTCGGAACACAGAAACTCAAATGTACACAACTCCAGTCGTAAATGTTTCATCTTGTCGGGAGCTAATAAACACCGGATGAGTATTGATTCACCAGATACATACTGTTCCATTTCTACATAAACATTTCCTGCCATCATATTACCTCGACGCACTGTTTTTAACCTAATATGCTCAGATAAATATGGATGTGAGCTGTGAAATCTTTCAATTAAAGTATCTACAAAAACTTCTATTTTCATTTTTTATTTTGGTATTTATAAAAATACCGCTCCTTTCCTAATTAAGATTACGCTACTATATTTTATTAGATTAACTTTAAGATAGCTTGCCATGTAACCTTTTATTACCTAGCAAGCTATCTAAAAAAATAACTTGATTGGATAAATCCATCAAGTTAAAACACTGTTCACTATATCAGAATACTATAGGATGATATACTGGTCTGCTGCCACGAATAGAAATATCATCAAACCCTTTACCAAAATGTGGGTTCCACTCCCCAATGTATATATACAGCCCTGTTTCGATTAAGGTTGCTGCAGCACCCTTTTCACTTGCAAGGACTTGTACATTGACAGTTTTATCCGCATCGTAACAAATTACCAAATTCTTACATCCTTTTCTTATCAGAAATTCAATAATTGACTCATCATAACCATCCTGTTTATTCAAAAGTTTTCTGAAGCATCCAACACCTGGAAGAGTTGCGACTGGTACATTGAGCAGAATGCTTGGTACAATGCCCTTTTTTTCGCCTTCTGTCACATATACTGTGTGGAAATCACATCCCTGCGGATAATATATACTGCAATAACTTCCAGACTGCGTTCCGTTTAGATAAAAATTAGATTTAGCTATTTTATTTCCCATATCTTTTTTTATCTCTTTGTAAGAAGAAAAATTCTTATATTTTCCTTCTACCTTTCCCTTTGGATATCCTTTCGCAGACATTTCAATCAAGTGGATATTTTCTGACTGTGATTCCACAATATCCAACTCAGTCAGCGTTTTGCTCTTATATGGCTGCCTGTACCATGCTGCCACCTTATTTGAAAAATGATATTCCCATTTTTCATCTTCGGAAACAACCATCGGATAATCATCAGCTACTCTTAATCTTATGATCTGTCCGTATGTATTGTAAATTGGATAACATATTCCGCTTAGTGATGTGAATGTCCATGCTTTATCGTAACTTCTCTGATAAAACCCAGGAACTCCTTCCAAACTACCAAACTTCTGAATCATAAGCTGCATGATTTTTTTCCTGGTTTGGTTTTTAAACTTTTGATGTGTCAGTTTAAACCTCACCTTATCTTCTGGTGGAATACTTCTGATAGGATAAAGTGAAAAAACCTTTTTACAAAGATCCGGCTCAACACCCTGCCCCCACTCATCGCTAAGTATGCGAAGATGCCATTCTTCTACCGTGAGCAGTGATAAAAAATACCTGTACACACTGTCCAATTTGTCAGGTGCCGCAGGTTCTAATATCCCTTCGTATACCGTTTCCTTCTGGGGCTGCAATATCTCTTTCGGTCGATACCCAGATGGATCAGAATAATTGTAACCTTTTGCTTCCATCCATTTCCTGCGGTAATCTTCATATTCTTGATACTCTTGAAAAGTACCATACACACCAAGATCTCCCTGTTTTGTACCTTTATACCGATATCTACGTCCATCGATTCCCGTTACATCACAGCCACTGAGGCCTTCTTTTCTATAACAGATATGTACGGTAGATCCATCATCATATTTCAGCCGACAGCACCAATCAACATGACCACATATGGCACATGGTTCTGTACGCCCTACTCTTTCAAGTTCAGCTCCCATAAAAAACCTCCTTTCCTTTTTATCTTCCTCAATTCACTTCCATCATCATCATCAGATGTTGTATTGCAGGTCTTATATTATCTGCACTGCATACGCCATTTTTTATATCCGTGATATATCCGGTAATATATAACATTGACTTTTTTAAAAGTTCTTGAGGTAATCCCGTAAAAGCAGATATTGCAGAACGTTTTGGCAAATCAAACATGACTTTTTTCCACGCAACTCTGTATTCTCTCAAAAGTAGAGATAATACAGAAATAGGGGAAAAATCTTTTTTGCAATACAAAAGATCAAGTTCATGGAAAACTGCCTCCATGTTATCACCATACCGCATGAGACTTGCCAATATAAACACATTGTCAAGTTCATTTGATAATACATATTCCTCAACCTGCTTTTTCGTGATCAGCGATGAAACATTTATCAGCTTCATCAGCTCATTTCTAATGGTAAAAAGGGATACTTCTTCATTATCATAATAATTGACCCTTTTTACAAATTGTTCTAAAACGGTTTCATCTATAAACCGGCATCCATTTTTTTCGAGATTCAACTTGATGAATTTTCTCAAATTATAGTCACTGAGTTTATTAAGTGTTTTTACACAACCTGCTCGCGCAAGTGCCTTGTATGCCTTTCTATTTTTCTCCAGTTTGTCAACCGTTATAAGAATGTCAACTGTCAGATTTTCTGATACTTTGAGTAAGTTATAAAAGCGTGGATCGTCAAGGGCGGCCATATTTTCTACATTCAAAAAAAGACACTTTCTATTGGAAGCAAAGGGATAACTTCCAATAAAACTCTGTGTATTCTCGTCATATAAATCCTCTGACACCATAAGATCCATTTCAGGACATTCTATTTTTTCTTTCGTCTTGTTCTTATAATTCCATATCAGATATGGTTCGTTTCCCACTAATAAGCAAATCATATATGCAAGACCTCCTTCCGTTTTAATCATATTATTTATTGCTTACAATATTTGACGCATCAAGCAGCGTCTGGCTACCAGCCTGTTTACATATACACAGCAGCTCTTTTGGACGCGTTACTGCAACATAAAAGAGATTTACGCTATCCGCATCATTTCCATACTCATTTGCATCCGCAACAATAACTACCTTCCATTCACTTCCTTTTGAATCATGGCTGGTAATCAAAGTAATCTTATCGCATTCAGGAACCGTAGCACGTCTCTCATCGTTATAACGGATCATATAGTCAATCCTCCTATATAACTTATTGATCTCATATGTATGTGTATCTTCTATTAATTGCAATACATCGTCATACGATATGCTGTCCGTCCCTTCAATACTATCTGCCAATAATGTGACTATTCGAGTAGATGATTGCTCCTTTTCCAAATATGGAAACATTTCAAGAATAACTTTTCGATCAACAGTCTTATTCCAACGCTTTTTTAAACAGGCACATGCTTTTTCGCTATAACGCGTTTCATAAAATACTGATAAAACATCATAAATATAGCGTACTAATGCATCGTCACGTAAAAAGACTTTTGCTAAATGAGCCGGATAATCAATACCTCTCTCTATTTCATGCAAGGTCACATTCTTTCTCGCAAGTACTGCTATATTCCGTAATTGGTATCCTTCTGACAATACTGTAGAAATACAATGATTGACAGCAGTAACCTGATCCTTTTTTGCATTAAATTGGTACACACGTGGAGGCTTTCCACCTGCATTGTTTGAAAAAATATCTTTTTGGATACGATCATGATTTGTCTGAATTACTCTTGCTGCAGCAGCAACTATCTCTTTTGAACTTCTAAAGTTTTGTGACAATTTCACACATTTTGCTTCAAACCTTTGTTCAAATTCTTTCAGAAATTTTGGTGTGCCACCACGAAATCCGTAAACATTCTGATCATCATCTCCAACTACGACCAAATTGGGTTTCTTCCCAGCAAGCAGATATATAAGCTCTACTTGGTCACACGATATATCCTGAAACTCGTCAACCATTATGTACCTATACTGACGCTGATATATATTTAATATTTCTGGATAGTCTCGTAAATATTTAGTACATAATGACACTTGCTCGTTGAAATCAATATATCCATTTGTTTCAATGATGCTTTGATACTCATTAGCAAACTCATAAAAATCATCTTTCACGTCAGGATATTTATTCCTAAACGCTTCTTTGTCTGCGCAATAAAGAGATAATCTCTTATCAAGCTGACTTACAATACCCATTGGTCCGTCTTTGACAGTATAATTAAATCCATTTAACGGATCCATACAGTCAGTCATGCGTTCAATGATTTCTTTTCTCTGGTCATCTGTTAGCAAGCAGAATTTTCTACCAAATATTTTTTCATTTGCTGTCAGAATATTGTATGCAAGAGCATTGACAGTCTTAATTTGGGGCAAGTTCCACTTATCCAGCAAATCTTCTGCCCTCATAGCCAATTCATTAGCTGCCTCTCTGGAAAAAGTCAATAGTAACAGATAATCGCTTGGAATACCACTTGCAATCATACGACATGTCCTTCCGATCATAGTTGCTGTTTTACCACTACCGGGTCCTGCAATTACAGACATACAACCGTCACCAAATTCAACCACTTGTTCTTGTTCAGCAACAAATTGTGGAATATGATACTGTTCTCTTACAGAATCAGATTCATTTTTGACAATTTCTGTACTTACTTTACATGTATCTTTGTAAAAGCATGAATAACAGTTTTCCTTTATCGGTTCAGATAAAACTTCTTCCATTTTTGCAACAAATTCTTCACGTAAAAATGTCCCTCCATTATTATAATAGCTTCGATATGGAATCTTATGTACATTAGATGCTGCCTTATCTCCTTCCAAAAATTCTGGATAAAGGGCTGCATCTGTGTCTTCTCCATTCTTGAGGGATAAATCCCAAACTGCGATTCCCGGATATTCATCCTCTAATTGCAATTTGATGATCATATTATTTAGATCTGTTGTTGAATTTGTAAAATTACTTTTACCAGCCAGACTTTTGTGATGTGCAGAAAACTGGATCCTGATTGCAACAGGACTGTCTTTTTCTTTTAAACAGATGATATCCGCATCTGTTTCCAGTATGTTCTTTGCATTTCCAATTTCTGCAACAAAGCAACATTTTTTTTGCAATTCTGCAACGATGAAATTTTGTTTTTTCCACCATGATAAAAAGCGGGAAAAACACTTATAATCATAAGTTTGCATTTTTTCTTTCTGCCAGTCATAATCAAACCATTCTGTATCATATACCAGCTGATCTCTTACATATTGCAAAATCAGTTTTTCTGATAGATTACGGGATAACATGTTACACATTTCCCGTATCACTTTGCCTAATATCATAGGTCTTTTATTGTTGGTACATATTTCTTGTGAGAGAACATACTTTTTCTCACATTCTCTTTTCTTGTAATAGTCATTTACTTTCATACACTGTACCTTTATCCTTTCTTTTGAATAATTTGAGCCTTTCTCTATACACGTTATTTACCTCTTGTATAATATTGTTTTTTGCCTGAAGCAATTCACATTCATTACACGCAAGATTAAGCTCTTCAATTTTTAACTGTAGACACATAGGATCTACCTCCTTTCAAAAAAAGAATGCATTCGCTATGCATGATACATAGAAAAGGC
>OHNI01000288.1_pt1 | contig 18547 bp, 15 predicted proteins | sample 1569501 | NCBI WGS metagenome assembly OHNI01 (sample SAMEA3879542, study PRJEB24766) | human gut metagenome | biome: human-associated habitat; feature: feces | place: USA | collected 1985/1987
CGTGTAACACAATCCAACAAGGGCGCAAATGAACTAAGAGGATTTGCTTATTTCGAGATATTTTTCTATAAAAGTGTGTCAAAAGGTGTGTCAGTCTTTTATTTCATATCAGAGAATTGTTCCGGAACCCCTATAAATAAGCATTCTTCGGATTATTTCTCATCCACCACCTGAAAAATAAAAAATTTAAGATAATAGCTCTCCGGCACATTCGCAGAATTTGCCCACAAAATCGGATGATCCGGTGCCTGCGTACGGAATTCCACCTGACGCAGCCGTTTGTGTGCCGCCTTTGCAGCTTCCTTCACCGTCTTTGCCAGCAGTTCCTGTGTCATAAAATGGGAACAGGAACAGGTTGCCAGGTATCCGCCGTCTTTTACCAGCTTTAACCCTTTCATATTGATCTCCCGATAACCTTTGATGGCATTCTTCGTGGCCTCACGGGATTTCGTAAATGCCGGCGGGTCGAGAATGACTACATCATACTTTTCTCCGGCTTCTGCCAGTTTCGGAAGCTCGTCCAGTACATTTGCACAGCGAAAATGTACCGTATCTTCCAGATGATTACGCACGGCATTGGCATTTGCCTGCTGCACCGCATATTCCGAAATATCAAGTCCCGTCACATCGGAAGCACCTGCGATTCCTGCATTCAGTGCAAACGTTCCCATATGTGTAAAACAGTCCAAAACTCTCTTTCCTTTACAGATCCGCTGCATTGCCAGCCGGTTATACTTCTGGTCCAGGAAAAAGCCCGTCTTCTGGCCATTTACCACATCGACCAGATAGTGCACGCCATTTTCCGTAATCTCCACCTCTGTATCAAATGTTTCCCCAATAAATCCTTTCACCTTCGGAAGTCCTTCTTTCCTGCGCTCATTGGCGTCACTTCTCTCATAGACTCCACGGATAGAAATACCGTCCTCTTTCAGTACCCCTTTTAATAATGAAACGATTGTTTCCTTGAACTGCTCCATACCGAGTGCCAGACATTCCACCACCAGCACATCCTCATACTTGTCAACCACCAGTCCCGGCAAAAAATCCGCTTCCCCGAAAATCACACGACAGGAAGATGTATCCACCGTTGTCTTCCGGTATTCCCAGGCATTCTTTACACGCATACGAAGAAAATTCTCGTTAATCTCCTGATCCGCATGACGGGTCAGCATCCGGATGCGGATCTTCGAATTCTGATTGATAAATCCCTTTCCCATCGGATATCCATCAAAATCATGTACCGTCACCACATCTCCATTGGTAAATGTCCCCACAATCGTATCAATCTCATTATCAAAAATCCATGCGCCACCCGCCTTGATCGTGCGGCCTTCTCCCTTTTTTAAAGTAACAATTGTATGATTCTCCATCTTCTTTTCCTTCCTGTAAATATTTTCTTCATAGAGATACCATGTGCGATGTCGAACATTTGAGGACATATACACAATATCTTCTTTTCGCTGTCCCAGCTTCGTTTTCGTTTGGGACATATGCACAATATTTCTTCTTTTATGTCCCACTTTTATTTTCGTTCGGGACATATACATAATATCTGCACTTCTATATCCCATTTTTAACGCTTTCCGGGACATATCAGTGGAAACTTTTTCTATATATCCCACTCTGACTCTTCTTCGGGACTTTTCAACTTAAAAATCTTCCATATATCCCTGCCCTGTCTATCTTAGAATTTTTTCTCTCAAATATCTTCTATATGCCCTCTCCCTGTCTACCTCAGGACTTTTTCCCTTAAAGTGTACCACAGAATAATTACGTTTTCCAGCACTCCCCATTGTTTTTGAAATCCATAAATGTTATAATGTTGTTAATAAATTAACGAAGTTGTTGTATTTCTGTTCACAACTTCACGCTAAGACATACAAGGAGGTCTTATACGAATGGATTTTTCAGAAGAATACAGACAGAAGCTCGTTTCAGCAGACGAAGCCGTAAAAGTAATCAAATCCGGTGACTGGGTAGACTATGGCTGGTGTACCAACACCGTAGATGCACTGGACAAAGCACTTGCCAAGCGTACCGATGAACTGAAGGATATCAACCTGCGTGGCGGAATCCTCTTAAAACCGCTTGCCGTATTTGAGCGCGAAGACGCCGGCGAACATTTTACATGGAATTCCTGGCATATGTCCGGAATCGAACGTCATATGATCGCACGTGGCTGTGCATTCTACAGCCCGATCCGTTATTCCGAGCTCCCTCGTTATTACCGTGAGCTGGATTGTCCGGATGATGTGGCAATGTTCCAGGTTGCTCCAATGGACAAGCATGGATACTTCAACTTCGGGCCAAGTGCTTCCCATCTTGGTGCAATGTGTGAGACAGCCAGACATATCATCGTAGAAGTCAACGAAAATATGCCGCGCTGCCTTGGCGGAACAGAAAACGGTATACATATTTCCAAAGTCAATGCAATCGTAGAAGGCTCCAATCCTCCAATCGGAGAACTCGGTGCCGGCGGTCCTGCTACCGAAGTAGACCAGAAAGTTGCACAGCTGATCGTAGACCAGATTCCAAACGGTGCCTGCTTGCAGCTTGGTATCGGTGGTATGCCAAACGCAGTCGGTTCCCTGATCGCACAGTCCGACTTAAAGGATCTTGGTGTTCACACAGAAATGTATGTAGATGCATTCGTAGACATTGCCAAAGCCGGAAAGATTACCGGTGCCTGCAAAAACATTGACCGCTACCGTCAGGTATATGGTTTCGGTGCCGGAACCAAGAAGATGTATGATTATCTGGATGAAAATCCAGAACTGATGAGCGCACCTGTCAGTTACACCAACGATATCCGCTCCATCGCAGCACTGGACAACTTCATCTCCATCAACAACTGTGTAGATATCGACCTGTTCGGACAGATCAGTGCCGAGTCTTCCGGAACCAAACACATCAGTGGTGCCGGCGGACAGCTTGATTTCGTTCTCGGTGCTTATATGTCCAAAGGTGGAAAGAGCTTTATCTGCTGTTCTTCCACATTCACGGATAAGAAAGGTGTTATGCATTCCCGCATCCGCCCGACCCTGGCAGAAGGTTCCATTGTCACAGACACCCGTGCAAATACCCACTATGTCGTTACCGAATATGGCATGGTCAATGTAAAGGGATTATCTACCTGGCAGAAGGCAGAGGCTCTGATTTCCATTGCACATCCGGACTTCCGTGATGATCTGATCAAAGAGGCAGACCAGATGCACATCTGGAGACGTTCCAACCGATAAGAACACCGTTTGTTCACAATTTATTCATATTGCAAAAAAACCTCGTTTTTAACGGGGTTTTTTTATAAATTTTACCTCTTGTCTTTACTATCCTTTTTTAGTAATCTATAGTTCGAGTAAAGGAGAGGTAAAGATGAAGAAATTTTTTAGTATTATCAAAGAAAAACTATTCACCAGAGTTGAAAAACAACATTCCGAAGCTTACCTGCGTCGGATCTCATTTCTGAATAAATATTCCCTGCTGTTCCACATGTTGATATCCTGTGGGATCGTATTTATGGTGGAGGTTCTTTCCCGAAGGAGTTTTCTCTCGGCATGTTCCTTCGTTGGGATGCATACCGGTGCATTTTTTTATAATGCCTTTATTGTATTTGCATCCTTAAGCTTTGTTTATCTGTTCCGCAGACGTGCATTCTGGCGGATCATTATCAGCGGTTTCTGGGTGCTCCTTGGAATCATTAACGGATGCATCCTTTCAAACCGTGTAACACCGTTTGGCTTTACAGACCTTAAATGTATCAATGATCTGTTTGCCATGAACAATACCAACTATTTCACGGCAGAAGAAGCTACCATCGTAGTCATCGGGCTCGGTCTGTTCCTTCTGTTTTGTGTTGCACTCTTCATTAAAGGACCGCGCTATCAGGGCAAGACCCATAAAATTGTTGTAGTAGGTGCCATTGTATCGGTACTGTTTGTCGGTCTTCCTGTTACAACCTCTGCTGCACAGAATGCCAATGTTGTTGCAAGCTACTTCTCCAACATTGCACAGGGATATGAAAACTACGGTTTTATCTATGGATTCTCTTCGAGTGTGGTAGACCGTGGAATGAGCAAGCCGGATGACTACTCCGAGCAGAAAATTGCTTCGATTGAAAAAAATGTAAATGACACGAAAAAAGAAACAACTGTCACCAAAAAGAATGCACCAAATATTATCTGTATTCTTCTTGAATCATTCTGTGATCCGGATGAGATCAAGTTTCTGAATTATAATCAGGATCCGATTCCTACCTTCCACAATCTCGAGAAGAACTACACGAGTGGTTACCTGACAGTTCCGGTTGTTGGCGCAGGAACCGCAAACACTGAGTTTGAAGTTCTCTCCGGTATGAGTATGCAGTACTTCGGAACCGGCGAGTATCCGTATAAAACAATCCTGAAAAAGACAGACTGCGAGAGCACTGCTGCTGATCTGGCTTCCATCGGATATGGAACCCATGCCGTACATAACAATGGCGGTAACTTTTACAGCCGTGTCAATGCCTTTTCCATGATGGGATTTGATACTTTCACCAGCAAGGAACTGATGAACATTCAGAGTTATACGCCAAACGGAAGCTGGGCTACCGATGATATTCTTGTTCCTGAAACAATCAAAACCTTAGATTCCACTCCGAATCAGCCGGACTTTACCTACACCATTACCGTAGGTACACATGGTGATTATCCAAAGACTCCGGTTATCGCAAATCCGGTATATACCGTCAGCGGTGTGAATGATGAAGAAAAGAAAAACCAGTGGACTTATTACGTCAACCAGTTAAATGAAGTAGATACATTCCTGAATGATCTGATTACAGAGCTCTCCAAGAGAGATGAAGATACCATCGTGGTAGCGTTCGGTGATCATCTTCCAACCATGGGTCTGGAAGACTCCGATATGAAATCCGGTGATATCTACAAGACAAAATATGTCACATGGAATAACATGGGATTAAAGAAGCAGGATGCAGATCTGTATGCATACCAGCTGATGGCAAGCATTACGGATTCCACAGGTATTCATGAGGGAACCATCTTAAATTACCATCAGACCCAGATGAACAACACAGACCACACTGCATATCTGGACGGACTGGATAATCTGCAGTATGACATTCTTTACGGAAACCGTTACTGCTATGATGGCAAAGACAAATACCCTGCAACCGACATTGTAATGGGAATTGATGATGTAACGGTATCTGAGACGTCGGATTCCATCGGCGGATCGGAAGTGTTTGTCTATGGAAACAACTTCACCAAATGGAGTAAGGTATTTGTAAATGACGAGAAAGTCAATACAACCTTCAGCAATTCCGGTTGTCTGATTATTCCAAAAGACAGTGTCAAAGACGGTGATACCATTAAAGTGTGCCAGATGGGTTCCAACAGTACGATTTTCCGTGAATCCAACACGTACACATACAAAGATCCTGCTGTGGAAGAAACCGTTACGGGAACAGAGTCGGACAGCAATACCGAATCTACAGTTTCAGGAAGCCAGAAATAAGCAAAAAAGACCTGCCAGTGATTTATTCACTGACAGGTCTTTTCTTGTCTTAAATTGTCTTTAACGCATCCACAGCGGCATCCAGATACGGATTTTCCATCTCATAGAATGCACCGGCATCCGCAGCTTTCGCATATGCCGGATCCAATGGCAGTTTGCCAAGAACTCTGGTTCCTTCTTTTGCGGCAACTTCGTCAATGTTGCTTTCTCCAAACAGTGCGATCTTCTTTCCACAATCCGGGCATTTCAGATAACTGAAATTTTCCACCAGTCCAAGTACCGGTATATGCATCATATTTGCCATATGGAAAGCTTTCTTTACGATCATCTGTACCAGTTCCTGTGGAGATGTAACAATAACGATACCGTCCACCGGAAGGGACTGGAACACGGTAAGCGGTACATCACCGGTTCCCGGTGGCATGTCCACAAACAGATAGTCCACATCGCCCCAGACAGCCTCATTCCAGAACTGTTTCACAGCCCCTGCAATCACAGGTCCTCTCCAGACAACCGGTGCCTCTTCATCTTCCATCAGAAGATTGATGGAAACGATTTTGATTCCTTCTTTTGTCTCATACGGATACATTCCTTTTTCGTCACCGACCAGCTGACCGTGTGCTCCAAACATCTTTGGAATGGACGGTCCGGTAATATCGGCATCCAGAATTCCCACTTTATATCCTGCTTTCGCCATCTGTACCGCCAGGGAAGAAGTAACAAATGATTTACCGACACCTCCCTTTCCGCTGACCACTCCAATCACATGTTTGATATTGGAATATGCATTCATCGCTTCGAGCATACTCTGCGGATTCTGAGAATTATGGGAACATCCCTCACAGCTTTCTTTGGAACAGGATGATGCTCCGCTGCAACTTGAATTTTCTGGCATAATGATAGCCTCCTTGTTAATTATTTAATGATTTATTTATATAGACTGCCCAGTCTTTGGAATGGGTAGTATATGAAATAAGCTTTTCCGATAATTTTATCTTTGCTGACATAGGTATGATCCCAATATCTGGCATCATAGGAATCATTCCGGTTGTCTCCAAGTACCAGATAACTGTCTTTGGGAACCTCAAACTCAAACGGTCCGGTTGCCTCTGTCCATGTCTCTTTCAGGTAATCCTCCTTCAAAGGAGTCTCAGAGTCATTGATATAGATTTTCGCATCCTCAATGGTAACCTTTTCTCCGGGCAGACCAATCACACGCTTGACGTATTTTTGCGTTTCGTCATCCGGGAACCGGAAAATCACGATATCTCCTCTCTTCGGTTCTGAAAACTGATACGCCAGCCGCAGCCCGAACAGGTCATCGCCCGGTTCAATGGTATGCTCCATCGATCCGGTCGGGACTGTTGCATTGATGATCACGTAATTCTTCAAAACCATCGCCAGCGCGAAGGCTGCCAGCAGAGTGACTACCCAGCTGAGCACTTCCCGCAGAGGCGAAGAAGCTTTCTCCTTTCCCTCGCCCTTTGGATCATTGTCCATCTTTATTTCTTCTGTTGACATTTCTTTTTTCTCTTCCATAATCACTCTACTCTCTTGGTGCAAACCACCAGTCAATAAAATCTTCCCTGCGGAAAACCAGTCCCACAAGTCCCAGATCCACACGTTCTTTCTGTGTCAGGGTCTGCGCAATAAATTCATTCACAGATACATCAAAATCGCCTTCCAGGCACCAGATACAGCTCACTGTCGGCACATTCTCCTGATTTTTCCAGTCATCTACGAACGAACCGCCGAAATCAACAATCTTATTCCAACGATGCTGCGTATTGATAACCCGCTGCTTGATATTCTCATAGATGACCTCCATCATCCGGTGAACTTTCGGGTGATACATCACAGGCTCAAGAATCCTTAAGAGTCGGTGCTTTGGATTGACACGCAGTTCCAGCGTTCCGTTTGCCGTATTCGTCACCATACAGAAAATCTCGTTATCCGGAAACGTTTCCGGCCGCAGATGATACTGATAACGATATGGTACCACACTTTTTATCATATGGAAATCTGCATCCATTTCTTCATATATAACCCCCGGACATTCACTGCTTATCACATAGTGCATGCTACCCTGATAAGGCGCCAGAAGCTGGCAGAACAGATCCCGGTTCTTTTCGAATACAATCAGCTGGTATTCTGCCAGAAAACGCCGGAAATCCATAATATGGTTCTGCCTGTAATATGTAAACAGCCCCTTGCTGATAAATGCAATCCTTATGCTTTTTCCGGTATAACCCTGAATAATTGTTGCAACCGGAAGTTCAATCTCTCTCCCTTTTAAATAAACTTCCACTGTGACAGCTTTGCCAAGCAGCTGCATCTCTTCTTCATACTCTGTCAGAACCGGCTGCTGTCCGCTGGCAATATACTGGTTCAGTCCCAGCGGATTGGATGCAAAATGTTCTACAATCCGTCTGCCGATCAGCCTGCGCAGCTCCGTCAGATTTTCATCATGCGCCACATCATCCCTTGCCAGCCGCAATGTCAGGAATTTTTTCCGTAAATGCAGATGATACGTCATATGCCTGAGCCACTCCGGTTTTAACCCCAGATCTTTCTTTTCATCGGTCACAAGAAACCCCTGCTGATACAGGCAGGATGTCCCGATCAGTCCCTGATGTTTGGAATTATAAATCCAGATACACCCCTCCATCAGTTCATCCATGATACGAATCGATATGATTCCAAGAATATCCGCGAACGGATTGTCCATGATATGATTCTGTTCCCGCAGCGTCACGCTTTTTTCATCAAAGGAAATCTGAATGGGAAATGGCTGATACAGCATATAGTGCTGTACTGCGTGCACCAGCCTCTGAAGGGACAGATTCTTCGCATATTTCGGCCGTAACACCAGCGTAATTCTGGTTCCGGACTGTTCGCGGTTGGAATTGATATATTCCATTGTTTCCGCCCCTTCTATCCATTTTGCGGTAACCGGTTCTAACGTCTGGCGATCCGTAACATTCCACGCGGTATTTACCGATTTGTCCTTTCTCGACTCAATCAACAGTGCCCGTGCAACCATAAAACCGGAAAGCATACCGACTCCAAACTGCGCCACCGGTTCATAGTGAAGCTGCTGTGTAGAAAAATCCTCGCTCTGATAAAAACTCACTCCGATTTTGGCGACATACTGCTCAATATCCCTGGCATTGATTCCGATTCCGTTATCCTCAAACACCAGACGCTGCGTTTCGGAATTATACTGAATGGAAATTTGAGGAGAATACGGATTTCGCATGGAATTTAAGGCTCTTGCCTCCTCCATCTCCAGAAACTCTGTTCCCCAGCTCCATTCCAACGCCGCCCTGGTATTGCATGCATCAATGGCATTTTGAAGAAACTCCCGGATATAGGCATCCGGATCTCCGTAAAACTGCGTACTTGCAAAGGTCGATATGATATTTTCCTGATCCATACCTACTTTGCACTGTTTCATAGCTGTTCCTCATTTAATAAAATTGCCTGAACCACAAACCGCTTGTCTGCCTGTCTGCTCACACAGGTTGATAAAGTCAGCAGATGACTGTCCACCGAAAGCTGGATTTTGTCCTTTACCTCCGGCGAATTCTTGGATTTTTTCACAATGCTTTCAAGATAATTTACCCGTCCCTTTTTTGTTGAGAAATCATTGGTGTGCAGAATATGCGCATCATCCGTCTTATATGCCGCAAAAATTTCATACACGAGCACTTTTCCCTTTGTATACACATATATATACGGAAAATTGTTAAAAAATGTCTGGTCTTCATAGTTGTGGAGAGAAGCAAACATTGTGTCATTGCGCATATTGTGCCCATACACGACGGTATCAAAATCCGTAAACTCTTTACTGTTTGCCTTCTCTGTATAAATACATCCAGGATATCCCCTGGTACCATTCATATTGTAATTCAGATAATAGGAATCATCACTCGGATGCTGTAACACCGGATAATCCACCCCGGTTCCCGGAATGTAGATCCATGCGTAAATATCCTGATTGACTCCCTTTAATTTTTTCCAGTTTAAATTTTTCTGTGGAATTTCTATTCCTTTTTGTTCCAGTTCGCTGTCTTCGGTCTGCACTTCCTGTGCCACATTCTCCGTCTCAGTCTGCGTATCTGACGGAATATTGATCTGATTATCATTCACCTGATTCTGCAGATCATTTACCTGGGCAGAAAGCTTTTCATATTCTTTCTGTGCATTCTTCTGAACCATCCAGCTTCTTCCAAATATTATGAGTACCACGATCAATACAACTGCCAGAACAATGGTCAGAATTTTATAGATATTGATCGTTCTGTCGTTCTTTCTCTGTCTTTTCATAAAATAGTTTTCTTTCTTTAAAATTGAGGCAGGGCGGCAGATTCCATTCCACCGCCCTCACGTGATGCCATGCATCACCTATCCATAGACCTACATGCTAAATAAAATTGTATCCAGTGAGATTAATTCTTACGTGCTTTTCTTCCGCATACAACAATACCTGCTGCCGCAAATACTGCAACGAACGGAAGTGCCGGAAGCGCTGCCCCGGTTTTTGGAGATGTCTTATAGGAAACAGATCCGGAAGCTGATGTTCCTTTCTGACTTCCTGCTCCACTTTTGCCATTGACACGGGCAGAAGAACTCTTTGTGGAAGTATTCCGTACGGAATTCTTTCCATCGGTATAACCATCTGTATAACCGTCGTCATAATCATCCTCGAAACTGTCCTCTCCATCGTCATAAGACTGTGGATAGTTTACTGTCACATTCTGATTTACACTAACCGGATTATACTGATTATTGGTCTGTGAGTTGTTCTGGTTGTTGTTGTTTGTCTGGCTGCTGCTGTTGGAATTGTCATTTACATTGGAATTTGTATTTGATCCCTGGGAATTTTCATCCTTTGACGGATCTGTTGTAACGGTAGGATTCACATTTGAACTGTACCTTACAACTATAACCGGTGAAAATGAATACAATGTAACCGTGACTTTGCCATTGGAAACGCTGTCCGGCTTTACAGTCTGCCAGCTTCCGCTTTTTAATTTATGTAATACATAAACATTGTCTCCAGCCTTAATTCCACTTGCACAAATCGTTACTTTGATTCCTTTGGATGTATTCGTTGCAGACGGAACACTGATATCAGACATGGCCATGACGGTTGCACTTCCGTTCTGTGCACTTGCCACAGCATTTGCCTGACGGTTTCCCTCGCGGTAAACATCTTTGTCCACACCCTTGGAAGAAACCGTGATAAGCTCATTGTTTGCATTATAACCGCTGCTTTCAACGGTTGTTGCCTTATTCAGCTCATTGGTTCTTTGAACCAGTGCCGTATCACTTGTTGGTGATGGATCTGCAAACACGGTTGTGCCCATTGTAAATACCAGCATCATAGCTGTCACAACTCCTGTGAAAATTTTCTTTTTCATCGCAATCTACCTCCTTTCCACGTAATATAAACTGCATGTAACTCTATCTATATCAAGTGCGCGCGCACTGGATACCTTATTGTACGGGTGTATAAAACACCTTCATAATGAGTTCTTCCATGGCATCTTCATCGACATGGTACTCCTCATACCGTTTCCCGTCAATCGGCTTTCCCTCCACCGTTTTTCCGGGAACCGTATACATCTGGTCTTCTGAAAAACCGTAATTCATCAGCTGCTCAATCATACTTGTGAAATCCACACTGGTTACCAGATAATCGGAAACAGAATTGTAAATTTCTGTCACCTGATCCGGGTTTTCTGTGGATACTTTTTTTAATTTATCCATATAGGCAACAATATACTGTTCTTCGCGCTGCAGACGCTTTGTTGCACTGTCATATTCTTCGGTATCCCTTCCATGCAGGTAATAATAAGCCTGCGTCCCATTCAGGGTTACTTTTTGCCCTTTCTTCAAATTCACACCGGCTTTTGGAAACGAAATATCCTGCTGTACAGTCACTTCCACTCCTCCCACAGCATCATTCATCTGTGGGATTCCCCCCATATTCATCGCAAGATAACCGCTGATCGGAATATTTTGAAACAGGCCGGAAACCGCATCCACGGTTTTGCTGCAGCTGAGGCGCTTACCGTCCCCGAATGCATGCTGCAGACAGATCTGAGTTTTAAGCGGTCCCATATCAATACCTTCTTCATCACACAATTCGATATCTGCCATCGTGTTTCGATTGATGGAAATGACCTGCAGCTGCTCTGTTTTGTTGTTTACAACAAGAAGAAACAGTGCATCGGACTGCCCGCCTTGGGTATAATCGCTGCTTTGCTGTACCGGACCATCGATATCAACCCCCATCATGAGGTAGGTTTTGATATCTGTATTATACAGATACTCTTTTCCCTGATAAGCAACTACACCCTCCTGCCACTTTTCCTGACCGGAATCCTGTGTGGTATCTGTCTGCCCCGCAACCTGCTGCTCATAAGAATTTTCTGTATCTTCTGCAATGTGGAAGCCGGCATTTTCCGCCTTCGTTTTGACCCCTGCCACAATCACAAGTGCAAGAATCACCACCATCATTCCGGACATAAAATACAATGCATTATGAAGTTTTGTCGATGGTTCACGCATTCTTCTCATGATGTTCTCCGTAATTTCCATAATAGCTGCCATAATAGCCGCCATAGTAGCCACCCTCATAGCCGCTCTTCTTCATCCGTACTTTGTTCAGTACCGCACCAAGTACCCTCACTCCGGAAGCTTCCATCTGCTTTTTGACGGTCTGGATCAGACGTCCGCTTGCCATGCCCTGGGCAACAACAAGAATCGCACCATCACAGTGTTTTGCGATCACTGCTGCGTCGATTGCAGCTCCGATCGGCGCACAATCCAGCAATACATAATCAAAATGTTCTTTTGCAAAATTAAGTAACTCGGTAAAATACTTTTTTTCCAGAATTTCTGTCGGGTTTGGTACAGACGGCCCTGCAAAAATCATAAACAGTCCCGGAATCGTTGTTCCGTATAATACATCTTCAAGTTTTTTTTGTCCAGAAAGGAAATGGGATAATCCGTAGATTTCCCTTCCATCCGAAGCCACTGCACGTAATCGTCCCACGTATACGGATTTACGCATATCGGTATCGATCAGCAATACACGTTTGCCGGATTCCGAAAAAGAACGTGCCAGATCCATCGTCACGGTACTTTTCCCTTCGTTTGGCATGGCAGACGTCACAACGATGGTGCAGATATCATCTCCGCAGAACTGGATATTGGTTTTTAATGCCCGGAGTGATTCTTTCATCGTATAATTTTGTTTTTTCAGATTCTCAAATGTTACCGATTTCATTTCTTTTTCTTCCTTCTCTTACGCTTGCGCTCTTTTTCCCCATCGTATTCGGCCTCTTCCAAAGGAAGCGTACCAAGAACATTCAGCCCCAGCTTCCTTTGTACATCATCTGCATTCATAATCGTATCATTGAACAGATAAGCCACCACAATAACCGCAATCGCCAAAAACATGCCAAGTATTCCTCCGATCGCCGTATTTTTCACGGTATTCGGGCTGACCGGTTCTCCGTCGGAATATCCCTTTTGAATGATATTCGGTGCATCCTGATCCATTTTCTGCTGGATAAAGGCCACACTGACTCGCGCGATCTCATCCGCAATCTTTTTTGCCATGGATGGGTTTGCATCGCGCACCGTAATCTCGAGGATTCGCGAGTTGGAAGGATTATTCAGGGTAACTTTTTTCTTCAGGGAACTGTAGGTCTCGTCCAGTCCGAGATTCTCAATTACCTGCTCAAGCACGGGACGCCCCTCTACGATAACCATATAATCGTTTGTCAGACTTGTACCTGTCTGTATATCCGCAAGACTTGTAATCGACATGCTTTTGGACAATACATAAAACTGGGATGTTGACTCATATTGCGGCACCATTACAAACCTGCTGATACAATATGCGGTCACGGCTCCGATAATCAGTGCAAACAACACCCATTTCCAGAAAGAAAGGATCTCTAAAACGAGATCTTTCAGATCAATTTCAATTTCATCATCATTTTCAATTACAATACGTTCCTGTTGTAACTGCTGCTCCATATCAATGCTCCATTACTAACTATTTCATTTCTCCGGTCAGAATCTTTGCCGGATGATTCACCAAAAGCTGATCCGCATATTCCCTGCCAAATTTTTTTTCAATCAGCTCATAGCATTTTTCCATATGATTGGCACGGTTTTTTATTCCATGACTGTCCGATGCAATCGCATCCACACATTCTGCCTTCAGCATCTTTTTACAGTATTTCTTTGGACCCATACCCTCAAGTCCGAGTACCGCATCCGCATTCACCGTAATCCATGCCCCAAGATTGCGCAGCTCCTCTGCCAGCTGCAAATCCGCAAGTGCTCCATACCGCTCCACATGTGCAAATACCGGAATATATCCGTGCAGAACCAGTTCCTGCGTCATCTGGTAAATATAGGCATATTCACTGTCGTGCGAATACTCACACAACACATACCGCGAGCCGGCCATTGTCCGGCATCTGCCACTGTCAAGTGCCTCGACAATATGACTGTTCACATGGTATTCGGTGCCCAGTGCAAGAGAAATTCCAAGTTTCTGTGCATACGGCTCCAGAATACGGAAATGTTCTTCAATTTCTTCCTTCGGATAAGCAAACATGCCGTGCCGGTAATGCGGTGTCAGGATCATTGCAGAAATGCCCTGCTCTTTTGCTGCCTCAAGCATCGCCACAGATTCTTCTATTGTTTTTGCTCCGTCGTCTACTCCGTACAGAAGGTGACAGTGAATATCGATCATGGTTTTCCTTGCCTTTACTTTTTTATACTTTATTATACTATATCGACCATTTTCTTGCAATCTTTGAGCCGTTTTTCCCTCTTTTGACACAACTTTTTATATTTCTCGGGTTTCCACAATTGATTTCCCGGCAAACATAGCGTATAATGGTCATGAAAAGCGAATAACACTTGACAAACTTCGGTTTTCGGGGTACGCTTATATGAGTCCATATAAGGACGGTACAATATTTGACCATCAGGCTCAGGCGGTGAGAGTACCGCACGCATAAACAAGTAGGCTTTATTCTCTGAACTGTCAGTATTACAGCTCAGTATGTCATAGATTTCATTGATCTGTTTTTTACAGCAAGCGCGATTGTCCAGCGCAGGGATTTGTTTTCACAACATGACATGCTGCCTGTTGAAAACACAGTACAGCAGATGCGGACTATTTGGATCAGGAATTCCTGCGGAGGGTTCCGGTATCCGTCGTGTGCTCACACCCCTGCCGGAGAGGTTAAACTCCGGAACTGCCTAGCAAGTCCGAATACAATTGAACAGAACAAACATATATTTATCTAAAAACCCTATGCATAATGCATAGGGTTTTTTGTTTCTTCTTTTCTGTTGTCCATTACAAAGTAATGATTCCAAGTGCATTGAATACCGAACTGAATAAAATCAACAGTACCAGTATCGGTGCAACATACTTGATCAATACAATATACAGTTTCTTACTCTTAAATTTCTGTGTGGAAGATTCCACTTCATCCGTAATCGTCTCTGGTTTCACAATAAAACCGACAAATACACAGGTCAGGAATGCCACAATCGGCATAAGGACACTGTTGGATATAAAATCGAAGAAATCCAGAATACTCATTCCGTGAATCGAAAAACCGCTCCAGATTCCAAATCCAAGAGAAGACGGAATTGCCATCAACACCGTATAAACGGTTACACAGACCGTAATAAATTTACGGCTCTTTTTTGTCTTATCCACGAAAATGGAAACCACTGTCTCCATCAGGGAAATGGACGATGTCAGTGCAGCAAACAATACCAGCACAAAAAATACCGTTCCGATCAGGTGTCCTCCCGCCATACTGTCAAACACTTTTGGCAGTGTAATAAACATCAGTGTCGGTCCTGCCTTCAGCGATGCCTGATCTCCACCGGAAAACACAAACACGGCCGGTACAATCATCAGTCCTGCCAGAAATGCAATTCCGGTATCAAAGATTTCGATATTCCGCACACTGCTCTCTATATCCTCATTTTTCTTCATATAGGAGCCATATGTAATCATAATGCCCATCGCCAGCGACATGGAATAAAACAGCTGTCCCAGTGCCGCCAGGAAAGCATTCGCACTGATCTTGGAAAGATCCGGCTTTAAGTAGTAGACAATTCCTGCCCCTGCTCCCGGACGGGTCACAACAAATACCGCAATAATAACGGAAAGGACTACCAGAAGCGGCATCAGCACTTTGCTGATATTTTCAATTCCTTTATTTACGCCAAGCAGAATCACAACCGAAGTGGCAAGGATAAAAAATACCAGCCACATCACCGGTTCCCCAGTCCTTGCAATAAAATTTGAAAAATAATCATCTGCTGCCGCTGCATTTCCGCTTCCTGTAAGAAATGCCCATGCAAATTTGATGACCCATCCGCCGATCACACAGTAATACGGAAGAATGATAATCGGCACAATACTGGCAAGAATTCCAATGAAACCGCACTTTTCATGCAGCGTGCTGAATGCATACAGTGCACTTTTCCCGGTTTTTCTGCCCAGTGCAATTTCTGTGATCATAAGTGCAAATCCAAACGTAACCGCAAGGATCACATAGATCAGTAAAAAAGAACCTCCACCGTATTTTGCGGCAAGGTAAGGAAACCTCCACAGATTTCCAAGTCCGACAGCAGATCCCGCAGCGGCAAGAATAAAGCCCATTTTGCTGGAGAAACTGCTGCCATGTTTTTTGTGTTCGTTCATAACAGCCCCCTTAATCATAGTTTCAGGAGGCAGACCGTTTATAATTTAAACCGATATCCGACTCCCCAGATGGTCTCGATGTACTGCGGCTTGTTCGTATTCATCTCAATCTTCTCTCGAATCTTTTTGATGTGTACGGTAACCGTTGCAATATCACCGATAGATTCCATATCCCATATTTTACGGAACAATTCCTCTTTTGTAAATACATGATTTGGATTCTCTGCCAAAAAAGTCAGCAAATCAAACTCTTTTGTCGTAAACTGTTTCTCTTCTCCATTGACCCATACCCGGCGCGCCGTCTTGTCTATTTTAATGCCCCGGATCTCAATGATATCATTCTGTGGCATATTGCTGCCGATCAGTCGCTCATACCGTGCCAGATGTGCCTTCACACGAGCTACCAGTTCACTCGGGGAAAACGGTTTTGTCACATAATCGTCTGCCCCCAGTCCGAGCCCGCGAATCTTGTCAATATCATCCTTTTTTGCAGAAACCATAAGGATTGGTGTATTCTTTATCTCACGGATCTTTTTACAGATTTCAAATCCATCTACTCCCGGAAGCATGAGATCTAAGATAAACAGATCAAACTCCTCATGCAGGGCTCTTTCGAGTCCTTTGGTTCCGTCATTTTCAATTTCCACTTCAAAGCCACTCAGTTCCAGATAATCTTTCTCCAGATCTGCAATAGCCACTTCATCTTCAACGATCAGTATTCTGCTCATTTGCTGTTACCTCCTGATATTTGCGTATTACAAAGTACATGGTAGTGCCGGAATCTTCTTTGCTGGTTGCCCAGATTTTCCCTCCATGATCCTCTATGATCTTTTTTACAATGGAAAGTCCGATTCCGCTGCCACCGGTTGCCGAATTTCTGGAAGCATCCGTCCGGTAAAACCGGTCAAAAATATACGGCAGATCTTTCTGTGCAATTCCTCTTCCATCGTCTTCGATTTCCACCTGAATAAAGTCCCCCACATCCTTGATACGGATATTGATGAACTTTTATTCATATATTTTACGGAATTTCCTATAATATTATTGATCACTCTGCGCAGCTGCTCCGGATCTGCAATAATCTGGGTATCCGGCGTTGCATAATTAAAATAGGATAACGCAATCCCCTTTGCTTCCAGATCCAGTCCGATTTCTTCCACGCAGTCTTTAAAATATGCGGCAACATTCAGTTTTGCAAAGTCATACGGAATACGGTTGGTATCAATTTTGGAATACAATGTCAGTTCATTGATCAGCGTATCCATTTCGTTTGCCTTATTATAAATCGTCCGGATATACTTATCGAGTTTTTCCGGAGTATTGGCAACGCCGTCCATAATGCCTTCCGAATACCCCTTTACTGCCGTAATCGGCGTCTTCAGATCGTGGGCAATGTTGCTGATGAGTGCACGGTTTTCTTTTTCGTTGCTAAGTTTTTCCTCCGCATTATCCTTCAGACGCTGACGCATCTGTTCAAACGTCGTGCAGAGCTCACCGATCTCATCGTCGCCCTGGGTATCCAGCGCAAAATCCAGATTGCCTTCCTTAATATTCTCCGCTGCCACCCGCAGCTTCTGGATCGGTGTGATCATGCTCCGGTAAATCCACACAATCATCATAACCGCCGTCAGTAACAGGATAATTACCACGCAGATAATTCCCCATACAATAAACTGGCGGATTTCCTGCCCGGTAGCGTCAAAGGACGTGACAATATATGCCGTGCATTTTTCTCCCGAATCCAGCTTGAAATCTACCTGTTTTACCAGAATTTCATCATCCCGGTCGATATATTTGTCCACCCCCTGCCGGGAACTGTTTTCCCCATATCCCGGAAGTTCCGAAAGGATCTTTTCATTTTTGCTTCCACCGTTGAACGAAATTTCCTCTCCGACCCTTACAACCAGATAAGAATATTTCTGCTTCAGATCCTCATTGATCTCGGTGAGATAAAAAGCATCTTCCATTTTCGAAGGGGACAATTTGATTGTCTTTTTGATCTTTTCAAAATCCAGTGCCGTATAACGGTTTAACAGCGGCACAGAATTGATAATACTATAGGCATCCGCATTCTTAATGCCATACGTCTGCTCGATCACATGCGACTGAAAATTACAATAGGCGCTGATCGTGGCAATCGCCAGGATCGATGGCACAAAGATAATAATACAGAACGAAATGATCAGTTTGGTTTTTATCTTCATTCGTATTCCTTCCCTGTAAAAAAATAAGACACAGAACAAACTCTGTGTCTTATTATATCAT
>OHNI01000293.1_pt1 | contig 18221 bp, 18 predicted proteins | sample 1569501 | NCBI WGS metagenome assembly OHNI01 (sample SAMEA3879542, study PRJEB24766) | human gut metagenome | biome: human-associated habitat; feature: feces | place: USA | collected 1985/1987
ATGAAAGCGTAGAAATACTAAGGGCAATGAATATACCTGTGCAGGGAGTTTATCCTGCTGATTTAGAATGATTTATTTCGATAACGGTGCAACAACTTTTCCAAAACCAAAATCCGTGGTAAATGCTGTTAATTATGCGATTACAAAAATCGGAGCTAACCCTGGACGAGGCGGCCATAATATGGCTATAAAAGCCTCAGATGTGCTTTTTGAATGCAGAAACAATGCGGCAAAACTCTTTGATATTGAAAATCCCGAAAATGTTATTATCACAAACAATTGCACAACAGCACTTAATACTGTTATAAAAGGAATTTTAAAACCCGGCGATCATGCGGTAATATCATCATACGAGCATAATGCTGTTGTGCGGCCTTTGGAGTATTTAAAAAGTAACGGAGTAGAATACTCTGTTGCCGATGTTGATTATAATGACACAGAAAAGACAATTGGTAATTTCAGAAAAGCTTTTAAAGAGAACACTAAACTTGTAGTGTGCACCCATGCATCAAATGTATTTGGTATAAGATTACCTATTCAACGAATAGCGGCACTGTGCAAATTAAACGGAATACTTTTTTGCACAGACGCAGCTCAAACTGCAGGTATAATTCCGATTTCACTAAAAAATTCCGATATAGATTATTTATGTACAGCAGGGCACAAAGGTTTGTACGGTCCTATGGGTACAGGTTTGCTTGTTATTAACAGCGATACTATTCCCGAAAGTCTTATTCAAGGCGGAACAGGCAGCCTTTCTGCACAAGTAAATCAACCCGAAATTTTACCTGACAAATTTGAAAGCGGAACTCATAATTTACTTGGAATAGCGGGACTTAACGAAGGCATAAAATATGTTATGAATAAATCACCGCAAAAAATATTTGACTATGAAATTAGTCTTGCAAAAAATCTTTATGACGGTTTGTCTAAAATTAAAGATATTGAATTATATACACCAAAACCCGATGATGACGGATTTGTACCGGTAGTTTCGTTTAATATAAAAAATACGGACAGCGAAAAAACGGCGCAAATTCTTAATGATAAATTTAATATTGCAGTGCGTGCCGGACTTCATTGCGCACCGCTCGCTCATAAATGCTTTGGCACGCTTGAAAAAGGTACTGTTCGTGCAGTTATTTCCTCGTTTTCGACACAGTTTGAAGTTAACTATCTTATTAAATCAGTCAGTCAAATTAATTATTACAAAAGAATGTAAAAAAGGTTGCAATTCAATGCTGTTGTGTGTTAAAATAAAGTAATGAAAAACAGAGGAGGTTAAAATGATGGAATGGATACAAAGCGTATTTGCTGTATTAAAAACCATTGAAATTCGAGATATTATTGATATTCTTGCTATTGCATTCATTATTTTCAGCCTTTTCAAGCTTGTAAAAGAAACCCGTGCGGCTCAGCTTTTAAAAGGTGTTGTTGCACTTCTTATTATATATTTAATATCATCGCTTTGCGGATTGATGATGCTTACGACACTTCTCAGAACATTTTTTGAGGCATCAGTTATACTTGTTGCTATTATTTTTCAGCCTGAAATCCGAAAATATTTGGAACAAATGGGTAGAAATAATACTTATAAAAAGTATATAAAACTTATTACTCATCGAGAAAAAAGTGATGAGTGGAAAATGGCTGTTAAAAAATCAATAATAGATGCCGCAGATACAGCTTTGCTGTTTTCGCATTCAAAAACAGGTGCATTGCTTGTTTTTGAAAGAGAAACAAAACTTTCCGATATAGCCGCAACAGGCACAATAGTTAATGCAGATACTTCAGTTGCACTTTTCGGAAACATATTTTTTAACAAAGCTCCGCTACACGACGGCGCAAGTATTGTGCGTGACGGTAAACTTTTTGCGGCAGGATGTATATTACCGCTTACAGATAACAAAAATGTTGATATAAATCTTGGAACAAGACACAGAGCAGGACTTGGCATCAGTGAGCAAAGCGATGCTGTGGTTTTGATTGTCAGTGAAGAAACAGGTGTTATTTCGCTTGCAATTAACGGCGTACTTTACCGCAATTTTACTCGCGACAGACTTATCGATAAGCTTGAGGCATTGTTACTTGAAAATACTGACGATGATTCGGCAGCTGCCGGTTTACTCCAAAAGATAAGGAGGAAGTCGGATGAAGGAAAATAAAAGCAAAAGATCAAGATTCAGGGCTTTTGTACAGAGTACAAACTTTTTATTTATCGTATCAATTGTAATTTCGCTTGTGATTTGGATTTATATGAGTATAAGTACAGGAAACGATACAAGTTTGACTATTTCGGATATACCTGTTCAGGTTGAATTGTCCGAAGATGCTGTTAATAACGGTCTGCAAGTTTTTTCGGGCAGTGATTATAAAGCCTCACTTACAGTTACAGGTAACAGAGCTGTTGTGGGTTCGTTACAGGCGTCTGATATTACCGTCAAAGCAGCTGCCAACTATGTTGACTCTGCGGGCAATTATACATTGTATCTTAATGCCTCAAAGAATGACCCTTACAGCGATTTTCAGATTTCATCTGCGATAAAACCGTCTACGATTGATGTTTTTATTGATTATCTGCGAGAAGCTACATTTGATATTCAAGAAAATGTTGTTTATAAAGTTGACGACGGTTATTATGCGTCAACCACACTGTCTTCAAAAACCATATATATTACAGGACCGCAGTCTGAAGTATCTAAGATTTCTAAGGTTGTGGCTGTTGCGAATATAGACGGTACGCTTAATTCGTCACGCAAAGTTAATGCAGATATTATTTTGTACGATGCTGACGGTAAAGAAATTAATACGGATTTACTTTCTCTTGATTTTAAAACTGTGGAGGCTGCAATTTCTGTACTTCCCGAAAAAGAAGTTTCTTTAAAGCCGACATTTACAAACTTACCGTCAGGTTTACAAATTACCGACGATATGATTTCTGTTGAGCCTTCGTCAATACTGCTTGCAGGTACTGACGATGTATTGAAGAAGACCGATTCGGTAAATCTTGCACCGATTGATTTTACAACACTTACAAATACAAAATCAATATTTGACCTTGCTGTTGAAATTCCTACTGATTGCAAGAATATCAGTAATACTTCAACTGCTAAGGTAACTCTTGATTTGTCGTCATTGTCAAGCAAAAAGCTGACAGTTGAAAAATTTATGGTACAGGGCCTTGCATCGGGATATTCTGCGGAGGTAACGCAAAAGAATCTTGAAGTTACAGTTTATGGCACAAGCAGTCAGATAGACTCCCTTAGTGCTTCGGATATAACCGCTGTTATTGATGTATCGTCTTCCGATGGTATGAAAGGCTCGGTTTCAATGCCTGTAACATTTAACATTGAGAACGGTTCTTCGTGTTGGATTTCAGGTTCTTATAAAGCAAATCTTACAATTTCAGAATCATAATAATACCCGTGGCTGTTGCCACGGGTTTATTTTTGCTCCTTGTCAAAGGTTGGGGTGAATATGGTTTAGCAAAATGATTTACCAACAATTATAAAGGTTTGGTCGACCTTTTCAAAGGTCGTGGGTGTGGGCAAAGCCCACAAATACTTTCAGTTTACGCAATCTAACGATAGCCAAACAGCTTGCTGTTTGGCGGCTTGAACAAATAGGCGCAAGCCTTTGCGAAAGCAATAAAAGAAAATACAATTTATTTTCATATTCAACGCATTGCGTTGAATATGGTTTTAGCGTTTCTGATTACAATGACTGTTGCCTGCTTAAACAAACTTAGTCTTAGCACGCAAACAGCTACGCTGTTTGCGCCCGACAAATTGTAACATTGGAAGATATTATGGGCTCTGCCCAAACCTGCAAGCCTTTAAAAAGGCTTGACCTAAATTTTTAAATTATTCAGTTTAAGTTGTGAGCTAAACCATAATTTACTACGACTTTTAATAAACGACAAAAAATAAAACCTCCGACAAAAGGCGGTGCAACTAAGGGATTTTAATCCCGGAAAGAATATCGGCATAGTTTGGAGAAATCCGGCTATGCCGATTTTTCATTTTTCTTTGGCTGCGGCGGCATAAACTCACCGATACAGTTCCATGCGATGCGCATCTTCTGTACCTTGTGTCCGTTTATCTGTTCAGGCTTGAACACCTCTATGCGCTCTACGAATTCACGGATGATCTCCGGCGTCAGTTCCCGAATATCAGTGTACTTGCGTACCTTGGCAAGGAACAGGTCAACATTCACGCTACTTTCCTGCTGTGTGGCGATCATGTTCCGAAGTTCCGTCACCCGACATTCGAGCGTTTTCTGCTCCGCTTCATAATTCTCGGACATCTTGGCGAAACGCTCATCGGAAATTTTATCCTCGATGTTGTCCTCGTAAAGCCGCTGGATAATCTCGTCCAACTTGTGGATACGAGCCTGTGACTGCTCCAGTTCCCGCTTGCCGTCACGCAGGCTCCTGTCAACCTCGGCTCTGGACTTCTTGGTAATCATCTCTACAAATTCATCCTCGTTCGCCTGCACATATCCTGTGATCTCCCGAATACCCGCAAGCAGATATTTTTCAATCACGCTGTTGCGTATCTGGTGTGACGGGCAGACATCCTTGCCCTTTTTACGGTAGGTGGCGCAGACCATGTACTCGCTCTGCGGAAGGTTCCTGCCGCGTACCTGATACATCTTCGCTCCGCAGTCGGCGCAGAATACCATGCCAGATAAAGCGGGCATCTCGCCCATCGGTGTCCATCTGCGTCTGCCGTCCCGGATGCGCTGCACAATGTCGTAGGTCTCTTGGTCGATGATGGCTTCGTGCGTGTTCTTGAAAATCTGCCAGTTCGCAGGATCATTCTTGAACTGCTTTTTCTGCTTGTAGGACTTGCGGTAGGTCTTGAAGTTGACCGTGTGACCGAGATATTCCGGTCGGGAGAGCATATGGGAGATAGTGCTGTCGCGCCACACATAATCGTTCTCGCCGTCCCTGTTGTCGGGAATATTTATCCCGTTCGCCTTGGCGTGTGCGGTCGGATTCATGATGTGCCGCTTCGTGATCTTCTTGGCGATCTGCGACACACCGTAACCCTGTACGCACAGCCGGAAAATATCCCGTACCACCTTCGCGGCTTCTTCGTCCACAATCCAGTGCAGCTTGTCCTCCGGGTCTTTGACATACCCGTATGGAGGATTCGTGCAGAGCGGCTTTCCCGCCTGCCCTTTTGCTTTGAAAACGGCGCGTATCTTCCTGCTCGTGTCCTTGGCATAGAACTCATTGAAAATGTTGATGAACGGCGTCATGTCGTTATCTGTCTGATTGTCGCTGTCAACGCCGTTGTTGATGGCGATGAAGCGGATGTCGGCGTTCGGGAAGATCATCTCCGTGTACATACCGACTTTCAAGTAGTCACGACCGAGGCGGCTCATATCCTTTACAATGATTGTACCGACCTTGCCGTCATCCACCAGTTCCATGAGACGGTTCCAATCCGGTCTGTCAAAGGTCGTACCGCTATAGCCATCGTCCACGAACAGGGATGTATTGCGGAAACCATTATCGTCTGCGTACTTCTGTAGTATAGCCTTTTGGTTTTTGATGCTGTTGGAATCGCCCTGCAATTCATCGTCTCTGGAAAGACGGCAGTAGAGGGCTGTTATCTTATCTTCCTTCACAGCGGAAGACTGTCTGTTTGTATTCATGTGTACCTCCTTCCCGACAGTCTTCAAGCGGTACTCCATATTCCCGTATTACTGTGAAGAAGTCAAGTTCTTTTGAGCCTTAAGAGACCTGTTTCTGAGAAGTTATCGGTTCGTTCATAATCAGCCGTTTTATCTTCTCGTATGCCGTTTCCTTGGCGTTCTCGCTGGTGGCGTACTCGATAACGTAAAATGTATCATCCAGCACGGATGTTGATATTCTGATAGGCTTGATTTTCTTATCCATGTGTCCTCCTTTCTCCCCGAGGGGAAATCTGATCTCCCGCGCTCTTCAAACGGGCAACGGGCGCAGGGCTTCACGCACAAATTCGCGTAAGTTTTCATAGGAATAGGTTTTCCCGTACCCGGTAGGGGCGGTCTAATCTCTACGGCTTTCCAAAGCGGACAACGGCGCGGGGCTTCGTGTGCGAAAACGCGAATTCAAACGGGGTATTAACCCTTAAACCGCAAATAACCGCTATGAAAACCGTGCAATCCGATGTAATATGTTCTTTGAATTGTTTGATTTCTGCGGAGAAAACAGGCACGGCAGACGGCAATCCGCCGTACCTGTCCGCAGGAGCGTTATTCGGTGATGTTGATCATCATGCGCTGAAGTGCATCGCGGCGGATGAGCCTGCCGTCAAGGAACTCCAAAGCCAGATACCCGATCTGGTCGAGCGTGACGAACTTCTCCTTGAGCGTCTGGATGCTGACGGGGCTGCGGTCGATGATCCAGTAGTAACTGAAATCGCCGAAAACGATAGGCGATTCCCCGGCTTCTTCGGAGGGCATATCATTGGAGATCACCACAGGCTTGCCAAGGATGGTGTCGTTCGCGTGATTCCACAGGGGATTGCCCGCCTCATCTTTTAAAAGGCGCAGCGTGAGCGCGGTATCATCGTTCATCATCCACACGGCGTTTTTACGGTACTCCTCGTTAAGGGAGAAGAACAGGCGGATCACAGCATCGTAGGTGATGTTATCGGTGAAAACGCCAGCCTCCGCGCCATCGGTCGGACTGAGAATACCCTTGGGCATATGGTCTCCCGTGCCCGTGATAAAACCGCAATCCTCGGCTTTGGCGAAGTTCTTCGCAAGACGGTTCGTCAGATAGTCCTCGATGTCAAAAGAGGCATCATGGACAAAATCGTCGTCCAGCTTTACGAATACTGCCAGCTTGTGCATCTCCACGGCATAGCGGGTAAAATCGTTCATGCCGTCCTGAATGGGGATGTTGCCGTTCTCCGGCACCCACTGTGCAAGATCATCACAGTCCTTGGCAAAGATGCGGCTCCCACTGTTATACGCCTTTACGACCGTTGCCATGTTACGGAACAGGCTCTCGCACCGGATTGTCTTTCTCAGCTTGTCATCTGCCGCCGCCGGGAGCGCGTAACCTCCCGTGGAGACATCCTTTCCGTCATTGATCTTATCTACGGCATACCGTCCTCCGCGCATGACGTTCCAGAAATTCGTGTTGTACTCGGCAGTGCCGATGATGCGGTCTTTCTCGTTGTATGTAGTCATAATCGTAATCCTCCTTACTTTCTGTCGCATACAGGGCATTCATAAAGTCCCAGCGTGTAATAATCCTTGCATCTGCCGACCTGCTTCATCGCATGACTGCCACGCACTTGACATCGTAGGCGAGAGCCATCTCAATGCTGTGCGGATGGTTGGCGTGGAGACGATAGTATCTGCGGTGATTGCCGTTATCGTCCGGGATGTACTCCGAGGTGAGATACAGATCGTAATGACCTGCGATGTAGTCCTCGGTGAAACAGGTGTTGGTCTGCGGCTCCAGAGAGCGCCAGTTGATCTTGTTGACTTTGAGTGGATAGTTGCTCATGTTAAAATCCTCGCTTTCTTAAATGTTATTTTTGAGATGGAATAGTTTGTCTCGGCTGTCATAGCCGTGGGCGATGAGGCTGTTTGAATATTCACAGAGATCATTCATAGCCTCGCCGATTGCCTCCGCGCTCCGACCGACATCACGCATGGCCTTGACGATCAGACAGTCTTATGCGTGGTTTCCGAACCAGAGATAGAGTGTGGCGGCACCTTTGCGGTTGGCACGGCTCACTCCGCTGACTTCGACATTGAAGCCGTTGCCGAAATCCCGGTACAGGCATTTCTCCCAATCGATGGTTCGGATGCGGTAGTCTGCTCCGAGCGTCCTTTTCAGTTCCTGGAGCGATGGGTAATGTACCATAGTCCGTTTCCCTCCTTCCTTTGATGATGTACGGGTAGCAGTGGGTAGCAGCACGGGTAGCAGTGTTTTTGGGCACTGCTACACCGAAAAATCCTTTGTTTTCAACGGTTTGAGCCTTTCGGGTAGCAAGGGTAGCAGAAGTTTTGATTTCATATCCACAAAAAACTATCTTCATACCCATTTCCCTAATTTGCTTCCAAACTTTATTTTTTCGGCTGAGAAGTTTGAGGTACTGCTACCTCTGCTACCCAGAGCCGTTAAACCCTTGTGGTTACTGTGTTTTCGTGGGTAGCAGTTGTGAATTTTACTGCTACCCGTACTGCTACCTCTGCTACCACGTTACAGAAATTCGATGCCGTCATAGCCGTACTCCCTTGCGTATTGCTCCTTGGCTTCAAGCGTCAGCGAATAGTCCTTGTAGTAGGTATTGCCTTTCTGCCGTGTGGTCATATCGGTATATGTGCTGCCGAGATGCTCCGCAAGGTCTTCGCGGAATTCTTTGGCGGTTTTGGCAAAGCCGTTATTGTTCTCACGGCACCACGCCTGATACACGCGGTAGATGCGCCCTGTGGTGCAGTGGCGGTTAATCTTGCCGTCCTGCCACGGACACATACATTCCTCAAAGAAACTGATAACCGTGCTGTTTTCTGACATATACTGTGACCGCGCCGCCGTTACGCTCTCCGGCTCGGAGAAGCGGTAGCCGTTCCAGATGACCGTTTGCAATGCCCGTACCGCCTTATACACGATGCCGTCACGCTCGGCGTAAATTTTGTCGAGTAGCCTCTTGTCCTGCTTGTCCTTCGGAATAACATTCGTGCAGCGGACAACCATGATGCGGTTGTAAACCCATTGGCCGTTATCGCCACCGAACTTCGGCAGACGGTTCATGCAGAACCAGAGCAGCCCGTTGTAGGTAAACTCAAATGCCTGCTGACCTTTGAACTCGGCATAGAGACTGTCTCCGCCCGTGATCTTCTTGAATGTTTTCAGTTCGTCAACGGTCAGAAAACTCATATCCGAGGAGCCTGCCAGCCGTGTGCCGTAGATGGCTCCCGTGCCGAACCGGGCTTCGATCTCTTTCAGGTCGATGCCGATGAAGTTGCCCTTGCCGAGCAGACGCTCCACAAGGCTTTTCAGCTGTGATTTACCCGTATCGCCATCGCCCACAAGGAACAGGGATTTTTTCAACCGCCAACCCTTGATATTGGAAATGCAGACACCGATGAATTCCAATAGCAGACGCTCGATAGCCTTATCTCCGTTTGTGAGCGTGTGCATATACGCATCAAATACGGGCGTAGGCTTCGGCTTGCCTGTCCAGCTACAGGGAATCTGTATCGTGGAATACACATTCGGCGTATGCGGGATCAGTGTAAGCGCGTCCTCTGACACCGAGAGCAATCCATTCTTGAAATTGATGAGGTTCTCGTTCGCGTCCAGTTCATCCTGCCCGACATAGTTGAGGTCAGTCGTGATATGCTGCAGGGCTTCGTTTACCTTGCTCATCTTGACCATTTCCTCATCGTAATCGGCGATGTACTTTTTGATAACGCCCATAAGCATATCGTTGGAATACAGGCGGTAGCAGCCGTTCTCATATACATATTTCAGAAGTCCCTGCTTGCCGTTGTCCCGGACGAGGATGTAATCCAGATGCTCCCGGACGTGCTTTGCCAGCAGTGGCACCACGATGTACGGCTCTCCGGTTACTTCGTTGAAGCGGATAAAATCAGGATGTTCCATCTTGGAACGGTGGAACGTGCCGTGACAGGCTTCGATACCTTTTTCAACAGTGGATTCCCGGTAATCATCCCGGTTCCATTTGTCACGCATCAGCGCGGACGAGCGGAACACCGTGTCGATCATCTGCGGGTTTGCTCCCGTTCGGAACGCGATCATGGCGCACAGGGCACAGTCGGCTTCAGATTGGGAGCCGTATTCGGAATAATCGCCATCGTTGTATAGTTTGCGGAACTTCTCGCCGTTTTTCTGCTTGCGCAGGCTGGCTACGATATCGAATACTTCTTTATCGCTGCCATCACGCTTTTCGCTGTACTTCTTTTTCTCAGCCCGGCGCATATTTTTATCCAGCGTTACAAGCAGAGCGTCCGTGCATTCCTTTAGCGGCACATCCCGTATTACGTTTCCGGTAAATACTGCGAAGCGGTTCGTAATGCCACCGCAGTACAGTTCCGTATCATTGTGCGGATTTTTCATGTAGTAGGCTTTATCCAGCCGCAGCATTCCTTTATCGTCAATAAAGGTCGGCAATCGGCTGATATCGCATTTACCGTAGATATGAGCGCCGCCTCCACTGACGGAATACTCCGCATAAGAATCAAACCGCTCAAGAAGTAGCTGCGCATACGGGTCGGACAAATCCTTGTGGTCGATATCAAGGAAGAAGTAACCCTCCGGGATTTTGAATCCGACACCATCGTAACCACGATCCTTGGCGGCTTTTGCTGCTGCTTCGTATGTCACCCATGTACTCGCATATGGAGCGTTCGTGCCTGTCGGCGTACCGTAGGCAGAAATGGGAACCTTTGTCCGTTTGCCGTTACGGGTCTCATAGTTCCAGCAGAACCATATTTTTTGTTGCATTAGTTCGTCCATGTGCATATCCGGCGTCACCTCCTTCCTTCGATATTTTTACCGCCGTCATTCCTGCTTGTTTGAAGTGATAACGAGCCATTCCCGAAAAGCGTCAATCGGAATAAGGATTCTCGTACCGATGCGGATGGACGGGAATCCCGGCGTCTTGACAAGCTCATACGCCTTTGGCAGAGAAATGCCCATCTGCGAGGACAGTTCCTGCACGCTCATGGTTGTCTTTTCCATAACCTTCATACCTCCGTTTCTGTAGATTTTGTTGCTTGCATCCGTCCGCTACGTTTCCTGCGGCAGCCTCTTGTGTGGGGTCTCCGCGTTTTCTCTGCCGGGAGGGACAGGCTCTCTTTCGGTCATTGCGCTGTGCTCCGGCAGGTAACCCTTACGGATCGGACTATTCGGTTGTCAAGCTGCGGAAAATTCAAAGCGAATTTACAATTTGCTATTGAGTTTAATGTAATTATAGAGTATAATGTTACAGAAAGATAATCTCTAACTGCGACACTAACTGTGTAGCTACCAATGGAGGGATAGATTGTGTTTGTAAATGATTACGGTCAGACTGTTCCGTCAAAGGCGGACAATGCCGCCGATGTAATTGCGATGACCGATGTAGGCGGCATTGGAACGCTCGTCTACCACACATTCCGATTTAAAGATTATGAGTATGACGACATGCCGGACGGCAGAGAATCTCTGAAGCCTCTTGTCTATAAGGGCTTGGAGCCGGATATTGATAAATACAACTCTCTTAATGGCTCCCGTATCTTTGTGGAGCTATATAACCTCGGAGAAAGAGTAAACAGCTTCAGCGAAACAAAGACATTCGGTGAATTGATGATTGAATTTTGCCTGACGGTGGCGCATCCATATTACATTGATACCATTTATGAACTCCTCTCCGAAGAAAAGCTGAGTATCGAGCGCGAGGGGAATCTCATATCAAATGAAGCAATGTTCCCTGTCGAAGAATTCAAACGAGACCTTGAGTATTTCTACAACGGCGCACGATGCTATTTTGCACTCCGACAGATATCTGACGGCGAGGATTGTGACTATCTCTCCCTCTGGGAGGACGGTAGACACTTTGACGGAATACAGTTATTCAATAAATATCGCCATCCCGTTATGCCCAAACAGGATGACGATGAAGAAGATGATATTGAGTTGGAGGGCAGAGATTTTTGGAAAAAGCAGTTTGCAAAAGCCGCCGAGGAACATGAGGCTTACGAAAAGTTCTTAGAAGAACACAAGGATGAGTTATATAAGTATATCCTCGATCCGATTGACGATTTCTATGCTCTGCGTGGTCAGTTGATGGAAATGATTCCCGACTTTCATATGCGGCTTAAGGTCGATCCAAAAACGGATAAAGTGGTATTTGCCGCCGATGTTCATTCTATCTTTGATATTGCATGGTATACCCTTGCTCGGTACATGGTAGATGTTCAGCTGACGGACGAGGGAACGCTTGAAAAACAATATCCGGACGGTAAAGTCTGTGTATGCAAATGCTGCGGTAGAGCCTTTGTACGGACAGCCGACCAGAACCGCCGCCAATACTGCGGTGAGCCGGCTTGTGAGCGTAAACGGGCAAGAGAACGGACACAACGAAAAAGGAACAGGGATAAGATTACCATGCAGCAGGAATTGGCAAGGGAGAAGAAGGGAACCTGATTCCATGCGTCAAAGCATTATAATGGGTAGCTGCGCCAAAGCATTATAATGGGTAACAAGGAACATAAATATCCTCTGTCGGATGACAGAGGACTTTTGTGATAGCATGGTGAAATTTTCACAACTACTTGAAATATTCACATTTTCGTGATACAATATACCTTGTTTGAGTACTCCGTGTAAAAGAGGAGGCGTACTATGGCTGTAAGCTACAAGAAATTATTTCATATGCTGATAGATCGAAATATGACAGCTGCGGAACTTCAGAAAGAAGCCGGGTATAGTGCCAATATTTCGACTCGGATGCGCCGGAACGAGTATGTGTCTCTTGAATCAATGGAAAAAATATGTCGGGTGCTGGGTTGCAAGGTAGATGATATCGTGGAGTTCATCCCGGATGAGGATAAGGTGTCAGAAAAATGAGATTTATAGGAAACAAAGAGTCAATCGTAGAGCAAATTGATTCTTTTATTGATAGTAGAATAGCATCTAATGATAAGCTCATTTTATTCGATGCGTTTTGCGGAACAGGCTCTGTATCAGATAGATTAAAAGATAAATTTAGTATCGTTATTAACGACAACCTTAAATGGGCTACCGTTTATACAACCGGTAGGCTATATGCTCCAATCTGTCATTTTGAAAGACTTGGCTTTGATCCGTTTGAGTTTTTAAATCAAAGCTGTGATGAAATCCATGGCTTTATATATAAAACGTATGCACCGACTGAAAGCGACAGAATGTATTTTACTCCTGAGAATGCTGCAAGGATAGACTATTTCAGAAATCAGATAGAAGAATGGTACAGAAGCGAATTGCTTACTGAACCAGAATATATGTTTCTTCTTGCCAGTCTCATAGAATCTGTGTCAAAGGTTTCAAATACTGCAGGAGTGTACGGCGCATTCTTAAAAAAATGGGATGGACGAGCATTAAAACCAATTGAATTTATAAAGCCATCATATAATGAGTGTACACCAGAAGAAATTGCGATTTACAATGATAAAATAGAAAATATCATTTCGGATGTCGAATGCGATATTCTATATTTAGACCCACCGTACACACAGAATCAATACGGAACACAATATCATTTGCTTGAAACACTAATTTTGAATGATTGTCCTTCTGTCAGCAAGGTGACAGGATCTCGCCCTGTTATGCCTATGAGATCTGATTGGTCTAAAGAATACAAGGTTAATATCCTTTTTGATAAGATTATTGCTAAAACAAAAGCCCGCTATATTGTCCTTAGCTATAATAACGACGGCTTCATGTCTAAAGAATATATTGAGGCTGTTATGAAACGCTATGGAAAGCCAGAAACATATTGCTGCAAAAAAATTAGCTATAAAAAATATCAGAACTGGAAGTCACAAAACCATAAGGAACATTTTGAATATTTATTCTTTGTGGAGAAAAAGAATCCATCGGATGTTGTATATGAATCACCGCTCAATTATATAGGAAACAAAACTCGTGTAATTGCGGAAATAAGGAAAAGCCTTCCTGCCGACATAGACAATTTTATAGATGCCTTCGGAGGCGGTTTTAATGTTGGAATCAATATAAATTCTGAAAGCATCATATACAACGAGTACAATCATTTTGTCAAAGAACTTATCGAATCCTTTTGGCATTATGATACGTTTTCCTATATTGTCTACATGAAGAAAATTATACAACGCTTTGAATTGGAACCTGGAGATAAAGACTCCTATCTCAAGGTACGCAATTATTACAACTCTTTTCCAGAGGATAAACGTGATCCACGATTATTACTTGTAGTAATACTATATAGCTTTCAGCAGCAGATCCGTTTTAATGGGAACCATGAATTTAACAACCCTGTGGGAATGCGATGGTTTAATGACAAGATTTTGGAAAAGCTTATAAGTTTTTCCCGTCGCATAAAGGAATTAAATGTTCGATTCTACTGTTCAGATTACACGGATATGTTCCAATATGTTAATGATGGGCACACGTTCATATATCTCGATCCACCGTATATGCTTACCAATGGCTCATATAATGACGGAAAACGAGGTTTTAAAGGCTGGGATACTTCGCAAGAGTTTGCACTCTTTGACTTTTTAGATAGATTAAACGGCGAGGGAAGCCGATTCATGCTGTCATATGTTTTGGAACACAAAGGCAAGATAAACCAAAATCTATTGCATTGGACGAGAGACAACAATTACCACATAATAGAGCTAGGAGACATCCTGGGAATATCTGGAAGCCGAAGAAAGGAAATATTGGTGATTAACTATGAGCGATAAACCATTATTCGTAATCAAGCGAAATTTACAAAAATCCGCACAGACGGGGCTAACATTTCAAGATCAACTTGATGATGAAAGCTTAAAAGATATCTGCCTAAAAATAACCGGTCGCTCGGATTATAATTGTCAGTATGTAGACAATGATTATAGTGATGATTTTTTGTCTAACACCTATAATAAGGGACGTCTGGCAACGCTCCGCTATGGAGACTATGTGCACTTCATAACATTTTCAGAACTGGCTATTGAGGGACGCAACTCAAGTATTCAGAGTGTACCTACGGCATTTAATATCTTTTACATGTGCCCTTATGAAAAAAAGAAGTTGTACTATTACTTCATCTGCAAAAGCGGAAATCCTGCAACAGATTACCATATGTTCATTTATAGACTTATGCAGACAGTAGGATTCACATTTTTGAATTTCCCCACTTCATCCGCAGCAACCAGTTTTGTAACAATTGAAGACATGATGCGAGCGCGTGATGAGAATCGCGGGACAAACAAAAGCAATAATTCCACTTATATAAGCAAAAACGAGGATGGCGAATATGAGGCTTATTGCAAAACCTATGGTGCAAGCAAATATGAATCCAGCCTTATATGTTATGCAATGTCTATGATAATTGGGCACGCAGAAAAAATTAAGTTATATGAAATATTAGAAGGAAATTTGAAGGAACTGCCGGAATCAAGTTTACAAGTCCTTAGAAAAATGGACACGGTTGATATTATAAAAACCGACTTGACTTTTGAAAAAAGAATTTTTGAAGAGAGTCGTGGCAATCAACTGCGTTCTCCAAGGTATCAGTATAATCTACTTGATAAACTCGGAGAGAAACATTGTGCCCTGTGTGGATGTACGATTCCTGATATAATTCAGGGAGCACATATCTGGCCTGTTGCGAGTATAAGGGCTGCAAAATCAATCAGCATAGACGATAAAGTTCGATATGCAACAGATGGAGATAACGGTCTGTGGTTATGCGAGAATCATCATAAATTGTTTGATAGAAATATAATCGCAATTATGAGTGATGGCCACGTTAAATATAATCGTAACCTTTCCACGGCCTATATCCCTTATTTGCATACTCTTACAGAAAATACGCAATTGCCGTCCATATACTTAACCAAAAGCTTTAAGCATTATGTTGAGCTTCGAAATAGGACTCTGGATGTTGCAAGTTATGTCGGGTTTTAATTGCACTGCATAATTATTCAACTGGCTCTACAAATCTTTCAAGACATACAAGTACAGCTGAAGAAATAGGAGGAAGAAGAAATTGACTCTTGAAAAAATGAAGGCCGTGTTCGAAGCTCTACCGAATTGTACAGCATGGTCTTTACAGCTACTGAAAATCAATACTTCCAAGCAGCGTGGCACATCATATACCGGAAGGGAGATTGCTCTTTCTCCGGAAGGTACTCTGGCATCATTTGTTGCAGAAATTTCTGACCGTTATATTGATGAAAATAAAGGGGTTCTTAACTCCTACCACGATATTACGGAATATAATGGTTCCACAGTGGATAGGGTTATTTACTGGCTCGACAAGACAAACGAACTGATTGCAGACGAATATGATGCGCTGATTACTGCTATTGCCAATCCGGATACAGAACTCGACCCGTTGGAGTTCAAGGCAAGGGCTTATGTCTTGCGAGGGATAGTACATCTTGACGGAGAAGAAAAGCCAATTAAATTAATTTCTATGCAAAATCCGGTGACCTCTCTAAAGCATAAATTCTTGAGGGCAAACGGAACGTTTACAGAAATCACCGATAGAGTTATATCTCTTCGCACCTCAATAGATGTTATCATCATGGAAGACACTGTTTATATGCTTACCCTTGCTGGGGAAAACCTGTTTAATATGGAACGTGCGTATAAAGCAGCCTGCACAGGGAAACTTGTCGAGATTGAGCGGTGTAGTATAGTTACTGATTTTGCTGCGTTTTCATCTGTAGCTGGAAGCGGACATAATCCCAGAAAGTTTGTATCGTTCAATGACGCACATCTGCAAAAGCTGAAAAATGCCAGAAGCAGAACGAAAATGGCAAAAAAATTCAATATTCCTATGGACGGTGAATTGTTTGATACAACACAACCCGGTGCTACAGAAAAGATTGTGAAGCTACTTTGCGATAGAGGGATGGTTGATCCGTTTGATGATAATCCTATGGAAGTAGCCGGTTCTAAAAAATGGGAATAAAGCAGAGGTGAGCTAAGTGTCAAGAATATTTTCGCTGAGCCTTTACCACACTTCATTTGCTCCGCTTTGGATATCAATACTATTTATCGATATAAAGAGTTGCATTGAAAACCAATCGAATCGATGGACAGAACTCATTAGCATCGGTTGTATTTTGATTTCATGTCTCATAGCATTAACTGTGTTGATGGTAGCATTATGTACAAATGGCAAGGAAGGCGCAACGCCACATGAAGTAATTTCGGCAACAGAAGAAAAGACAATCACCGCAGAATATCTTTTATCTTATATTTTGCCGTTGTTTGCCTTTGATTTTACACAATGGAGTCAGGTTGTTTTATTCCTTATCTTCTATTTGACATTGGGATTCCTCTGCATTCGCCACAACTATTTCAGCGTAAACATCATTTTAGAGGTTGCAAACTTTCGCTTTTACTTCTGCACGATTGAAAATGAGGATGGGAAGATCTTGGAACAAAGAATTCTCAGTCATCGCCGATTAAACGGATGCGTTGGCGAGACGCTTTATTTGAAGTCCCTCAATAATGAGTATAAGTTGGACATACAACAATAAGAACGACCATGCAGGAGCATTTCTACTCTTACATGGTCGTTCTTCTGTTGTCCCGCTTGAAGAAGGTCGGCTCAAATTTGCTTGTTTTTGCAAATCCCTAAGTTCAACCCTCTAAAGCCGAAGGTTTTAAAGTTTTAGTTATCAGTCGATTTCAACCATAATCTTTTCTTCGTAACGGATAGCTGCGCTACGAGCAATTGTGCGGATAGCTTTGGCAATTCTGCCCTGCTTACCGATAATTCTGCCCATATCAGCCTCTGCTACAGAAATGTGATATACGATTGTGCCGTCCTCATTTGGTTCATCGGCAGTAACCTTTACAGCAGACGGATCATCAACAAGACCCTGTGCTATTACAGTAAGTAATTCCTGCATTTTGGTTTCCCTTTCGTGACTGATTATTCAATAATGCCGTTCTTCTTAAGAAGAGCCTTAACTGTATCAGTTGGCTGAGCACCGTTAGCAATCCACTTCTTAGCCTTTTCTGCATCAATCTTGATTTCAGCAGGGTCAACCATTGTGTTATATGTGCCGATTTCTTCGATGAAACGGCCATCACGGGGAGAGTGGATGTCGGCAACGACGACACGGTAGAAGGGCTTCTTCTTCATACCCATTCTCTTCAGACGAATCTTCACGGACATTGGTTTGTTCCTCCTCAATATGTTCAGGAAAGTTATTTATATGGAAATCATATAAGCAATTTATATGATACCACGCAGTAGGGGAGTGCGCAGGCTTTACCGCATTCCGGGGAAGCGCATTCTCATGCGGCCTTTGCCCTTCATTTGCGTTACCTGCTTCATCATCTGCTTCGCCTGATCAAACTGGCGGATCAGCTGATTGACGTCCTGCACGGTCGTGCCGGAGCCGGCGGCAATGCGCTTGGCGGTGGCGGTGATCTGCGAGACAGGCTCAAGAATGGAGCGTATGAAAAAGCTGCTCATAAACAGCATGAACGCAATGAGCAGAAGCCCCAC
>OHNI01000336.1_pt1 | contig 16841 bp, 9 predicted proteins | sample 1569501 | NCBI WGS metagenome assembly OHNI01 (sample SAMEA3879542, study PRJEB24766) | human gut metagenome | biome: human-associated habitat; feature: feces | place: USA | collected 1985/1987
CGATGTGCCCGAATACACAGCGGAAGCGGATGCGGTAGGTACGCTGCGTATGCTGGAGGCGGTACGTATATTGGGACTGGAAAAGAAAACCAAGATTTATCAGGCATCTACTTCGGAACTTTTCGGACTGGTACAGGAAGTTCCTCAGAAAGAGACAACTCCTTTCTATCCCCGTTCTCCATACGGAGTAGCCAAGCAATATGGTTTCTGGATAACCAAGAATTACCGCGAAAGCTATGGCATGTTTGCCGTAAACGGCATTTTGTTCAATCACGAAAGTGAACGCCGGGGCGAAACTTTTGTTACCCGGAAAATTACCCTGGCGGCAGCACGCATCGCACAAGGATTCCAAGATAAACTGTACTTGGGGAATCTGAATTCCCTGCGCGACTGGGGATACGCCAAAGACTATGTGGAATGTATGTGGCTGATTCTGCAACACGATACGCCCGAAGACTTTGTTATCGCCACCGGAGAATATCACACTGTACGCGAATTTGCCACCCTTGCTTTCAAGGAAGTGGGCATCGACTTGCACTGGGAAGGTGAAGGTGTGAACGAGAAGGGTATTGACACAGCTACAGGCAAGGTGCTGGTAGAGGTGGATCCCAAATATTTCCGCCCGGCAGAGGTGGAACAATTACTGGGAGATCCTACCAAAGCCAAAACGTTACTGGGATGGAATCCCCGCAAGACTTCATTTGAGGAACTGGTGGGAATCATGGTGAAACACGATATGAAATTCGTGAAGAAACTCCATCTTAAAGCAAGCTGTTAAATCATTAGTTAAAATTTCAATGGAGAAATCAGCCAAAATTTATATAGCAGGGCACCACGGACTCGTGGGCTCCGCTATTTGGCGTAACCTGCAAGAAAAAGGCTACACCAACCTGACCGGCAGAAGTCACAAGGAACTGGACTTACTGGACGGGGTTGCCGTAAAGGACTTCTTTGACCAAGAAAGACCGGACTATGTAATCCTTGCCGCCGCCCACGTGGGAGGTATCATGGCAAACAGTACATACAGGGCGGACTTTATCTATAAGAACCTGCAAATACAACAGAACGTGATAGGAGAAAGCTTCCGTCACGGAGTGAAGAAATTATTGTTTCTGGGAAGTACCTGCATTTATCCCAGAGACGCACAACAGCCTATGAAGGAGGATGCTCTCCTCACCTCCCCGCTGGAATATACGAATGAGCCATACGCCATCGCCAAAATAGCGGGTCTGAAAATGTGCGAGAGTTTCAACTTGCAATATGGTACTAACTATATCGCTGTTATGCCTACGAACCTGTACGGTCCCAATGATAATTTCAATCTGGAACGCAGCCATGTGCTGCCTGCCATGATCCGGAAAATACATCTTGCCAAATGCTTGAACGAAGATAACTGGGAGAACATACGCTATGATCTGGACATGCGTCCGGTGGAAGGTATAAACGGAGAGAGCAGAACAGAGGAGATACTGGCTATCCTGAAAAGCTACGGTATCAGCAAGGACGGGGTGGAACTGTGGGGAACAGGCACGCCACTGCGCGAATTCTTATGGAGTGAGGAAATGGCGGATGCCAGTGTATTCATCATGGAGCATGTGGACTTTAAAGATACTTACCGTCCCGGCACAAAAGAGATACGCAACTGCCACATCAACATCGGTACGGGAAAAGAAATCTCCATCGCCGGCCTGGCTCATCTGATAGTAAAGGAGACGGGATATAAAGGCAACATTACATTCAATCCGGAGAAACCGGACGGCACCATGCGCAAACTGACTGATGTGACCAAATTGCACGAATTGGGATGGCATCACAAAATAGACATAGAGGAAGGGGTGCACAAGATGTACCAATGGTATCTGGAATATAAAAAGAAATAAAGAACATACGCGTTATGGAAACTCATATCGTTATCATGGCAGGCGGCATAGGAAGCCGCTTCTGGCCCATGAGTACGCCGGAATGTCCCAAACAGTTCATTGATGTGACGGGATGTGGCAAAAGCCTGATCCAACTGACAGTGGAACGCTTTCAAGGGTTGTGCATTCCGGATAATATATGGATAGTGACTTCGGAAAAGTATAAGGAGACAGTAAGGAAACAATTGCCATCTGTGCCGCCTCATCATATACTGACGGAGCCGGTTGCACGTAACACGGCACCCTGCATCACATACGCTTGCTGGAAAATCAAAAAACACCACCCTGACGCCAATATTGTAGTGACTCCTGCGGATGCATTGGTTATCAATACGGATGAATTCCGCCGGGCGATAGCCAAGGCACTGCTGATGACAGATCAAAGCAAGGCCATTGTAACCATAGGTATCAAACCTTGCCGTCCGGAAACGGGATACGGATATATAGCCGCAGGAGAAGAGGTGGATCAGGATATAAGGAAAGTGGATGAATTCAAAGAGAAACCGGATTTGAAAACGGCACAGCAATATGTGGACGCCGGGAATTATTTCTGGAATGCAGGGATTTTTGTATGGAATGTAAAAACCATAGAAGAGGCTATACGCCGTTATGCACCGGGCATCGCCGAGGTGTTCGACAGGATTTATCCGGAGTTCTATACCGAAAGGGAAAAAGAAACCATAGAAGAGCTGTTCCCTACTTGTGAAAGTATATCCATAGATTATGCCGTAATGGAAAAAGCGGAACGGATTTATGTATTGCCGGCAGAGTTCGGATGGTCTGATCTGGGCAGTTGGAGCTCATTACATTCCTTGCTGCCCAAAGATAACCGGAACAATGCCATCGTAGGCGAAAATATCCGATTGTATGAATGTAATAACTGCATTGTACACACACCGCATTTGAAACAAGCGGTGATACAAGGACTGGACGGATATATCATAGCCGAGAAAGAGGGAACCCTGCTGATATGCAAACTGGCAGAGGAGCAGCGTATTAAAGAATTTTCGAAAGCATAAGGAATGATTATAGCAGTTGATTTTGACGGCACAATAGTGGAGCATAAATATCCCGAAATAGGCAGGGAACTACCCTTTGCCATAGAAACGCTGAAAAAACTACAACAGGAACGACACCGCCTTATTCTGTGGAGTGTACGGGAAGGTAAATTATTACAGGAGGCCGTGGATTTCTGCCGGGAGCGTGGATTGGAGTTTTATGCCGTAAACAGCAATTATGCGGAAGAAACCCTGGAAAGTGATCATTATTCCAGAAAACTGAAGGCGGATTTGTTTATTGATGACCGCAATCTGGGAGGACTGCCCGAATGGGGGATGATTTACAGAATGATCCATGACAAATGGGGATACGAAGATATTTATCAAAGTTCAGATAATAAAGAAGAGAATAAAAAGCGAAGCTTTTGGAAGATACTTTTTTCCAAGATGTAGAATCCCCGCTTCCGAATGTAGTGATACAGGGGGAAGCCCATAAGAAAACTAATGTTAGATCAGAGGTAAGTACTGTTATCAGCGGATAACGGAAACTTACGAAGTAGTGTTGGTGATACCCGCCTGGGAAGGTAGGTATCACCTTTTTTTGATCTATACCATTAGTATTTGAATACTTGTTCTTTTCCGGGTTCTATGGTCATGGCTTTCATTCCTTTCCGGGTTGGAATGTTCAGTATTCCCTTTCCGCCGTCGGACTTGATACGGATTACTTTCTTATCCATATAGATATGGATATTGCCGTATGGAGTAGGTACTGTTCCTTCCATCCATTTCAACCCGCCCAGACAAGGGGTGACGGAGTATTCCTCGTAACCGGGTTTGGTGGGTTTTACTCCCAGATAGTATTTGCCCAACAAATAGATGGGGCTGGCTCCCCATGCATGGCAGAGGCTCTTGCCGTATGGACGTCCGTACATGGCCAAATGCTGGGTACCTGTTTCTTCGGGATTGTATTTCTCCCAAAAACTGGTAGCTCCTTCTTTCAACATACCGCCCCAATAGGCTTTCATTTCTTTCATTACCGATTCTTGTTCGCCCAAGGCGCACAGCGCTTCCAGTTCATAGAAACGCATATAAGGAGTGGTGATTTTCAAAATACTGTCATTCTGCAATACGGAGTGTTTGATGGCCTGCTGTTTATCGGCATTCAGATAATTGAAGAAGACAGAGAACATATTGGCGTAACGGGTAACGGACTCACTCTGCTTTCCCTGAATACGGTTGTGTACCATCGCTTGTTTCTGCTCATTCCAGAAAGCGGGTTCCAGCTTGGAACGTAAAGCGGAAGCCAGTTTCTCATACTTGGTTTTGTCTGCCGTATTGCCGGCCAGACTGGCACAAAGCGCCATGGTTTCCAAACTTTTGCAGAACAAGACTTGCTCAAAGGAGAGTTCGCCCTTCTTGTCCAGATAACCGTCTGCCCAGTCTACGAATACCCAGTCACCGGTCATACCTTCCACCATACCGTTGGCATTGGTACGTCCCAACACATAGTCCATCATGCTTTGCATACGCGGATAGAGTTGGGTTACAAAATCTTTGTCACCGGAATACATATAATAATCGTAAATACTGAGAAACCAATAGAAGGTGTAGTCCATAATGGTATTGCTGTGGCTGGTCACAGGGTCTTTTCCACGAAGCAGCCAAATGGTACGTTTCACGGTTTCATTATCGAAGAACAGATAGTAGTTCATCAGATAACTCTGGATGGCATCGCCACTCCATACCCAACGGTCGCGCTTGATGCCGTCGATAAAGAATTCACGGGTAGTAAGGTGCATGGTGTATGCTCCTACTTCCCAAATGCGGTTCAGCTCTTCGTCATTACATTTGAATGAGCCCCGGTACTCTTCGGGCAAGTATTCGTATTGCATGGAAACGTCCTGCATCGTTACTCCCGGATCGCAAGTGACATAGACATAACGGAAAGCCTTGCTATTGTCTAAAGTATATTCATCGTATAGTTTCCGTGTATTCCGGATGGCCAGATCGGTTATTTGCCCCGGCTCTGCCAGCAATTTGTCCAATGTTTCGCAATATTCCGTATCCAAGGCTTCTTCAGGACTTTCACCGTAATAGATATGGATCGTTCCTTTTCCCTTTACATCTTTCAGAGTGATATAACCAAAGGTTTCTTTTCCGAAGTCGTACAATACCCCCTCTTTCCGGGGAGTGGAGGAAACTGCTTTCATCGGTTTTCTAACCAATGAAAACTTGGAAGGCAGTTGGGTGGCTCCGTCAAAGTTCCAACACCCTGCATCCATATAAACGGTAGCAGAAGTATCACTGGCTTTTCCGCTTTCGTCTATCCATTCTTTATCCTCGTAGGTTACTTTCCAAGTTTTGTCCGTATTTACGGTTTTTCCTTTCACATAAATAGTGGGGGGAGTGGACTGATTCCACACTTTGATGTTCAGACTGTGTTTTCCTGCGGGGAGTTTCAAAGTGGAGGGCATACCGAATTGCAGTTTGCCATCCAATTTCACATTGTATTTTCCTTCGGCGGCAATGAAGATCTCTTCAGGTTCCGCCAGGTCCAATTTCTTGCTGAATTCCACTACCACATAATGGCTGTCTGTTTTCCAGAAGGGAGGGAAAAAAGCACCGCGTTCCGTACGGCGGTTGTTCATCTGGTTGCCCAGCCATATTTCATAATCACCCGGATACCAGATCCAGGTCTGGGCGGAGGCGGCAGCACTCAATGCAAGTGCTCCGACTAAAGTGGCAAGTCTGTTTTTCATAATGGTATCACGTTTTATTTTTCCTTCAAATAGCTATATTCCTTTGTCAGTCCGGCATTTGCCTTGATACTGTCGTTCACCATCGGACCATTGTTTTCCCATGTATTACCCGGACCATTGGCGTTCTTCAGAAACTTCTCTCCTTCCGTCCAGTTGTCCTTGACGGTGATAAATGAAGATCCTTCGTCGGTGTAAAGATAGAACCAATGATTGGGATCGTGTGCATAACCGGGTGAAAAAATGTTAGAAACGCAATTTTCCGTAATCCAGCTATGAGGTTGTGAACCTAATGTATAAATACCGGCTACATCATACATGTGCTTGGCATAGTGATGAATCAGATTGGCGTGCACGCGGTTATTGCGCATACAGTTTACTGTACGTGTCCATCCCCATCCCAAACTGATGCCCGAATAGGATACATCACTGATTTCATTGTGTTCGATATTGATATCACTTACATAACCGGCGCAAATGCCCAAGGTACCCCAGTCTTCATTGGTCACATCATTGATATAATTGTTGGAAATGGTCAGTCCGGTACAGACCTCACGACGGTCGGCAGGATCGTATGGAAGATGTGTTTCGTGAGCGGCAGGACTGAAACTACCCGCCACAATACCGTTTCCGGCAATATCACGGAAAAGACAACCGTTTATACGTCCTCCACCGGTGGCCCATTCATAATCAATACCTGTAGAGCCCAAATGCTGGAAACGGCACTTCTCGAAATCAATATCCTGGGCAGCCTTGACTACGACTGCCGATGCCGGACGTCCCAACCAACCTTGATTATCCAGCTTATGATTGTTCTTACGAATCATAGAAGGACGGATTTTATACCCGTCTGTCATGTACATACCTGCCTGAAGAGGAACATGACCTTGCAAAGAGGGACGCATCCAGGTGGTATATTGGAAAGTAACATTGTCAAAACGAATGTGCTTTACCGGACGGTCTATAGTTCCTTCCACCCATACTAAAGTTTCGATGCCGGGAACTACGGCTTTGCTTATCTTCTCTCCTTTCCGAGGATAATAATATATTTTACGGCTTTCAATGTCATGATACCACTCGCCGGGTTCATCCAGCAATTCCATGGCATTGGTCAGATAGAAAGCCGAGTTGTGACCATCCTTAGTCACCATAGGACGCGGCCACGGATGTTCAAACTGGATGCGGCTTTCAGGATTATGGAAACGCACGGCGGCACTGTCTCCCTGTATTTCGACCGACTTGATACGGAGATTTGCCACACACCACATTTCATGAAGGACCATTTCGGCATATCGGGCCTTCTGTATTTTCTTTACAGCAGCGGCAGGTACCCACAGTATTTCGTTTTGGGGATCGTTGTTGATGATGCGATACATCTTTTCAAAGTCTGCCACATCCCTTGCACGAACAGCCTTTTGTCCATTGATCCACAGTTGCCGGAAATCCAGCGGACGTCCGTTAAACATAGGGACATCGGCTACCCACAACTTTCCTTGCTTCTTCCAGTTTCTGATTTCCACCCCACCATTCAGAATGGCATTTCCATCCGAAGTGATGACTGTAGGTGAAGCTTCCGTCCCGCTGTCCTCGGGACGAATAAAGACGGGTTCGTACAGATGGTAATCACCTGCCTCCATATGAATGGTGATGCCACCTTTTACACTCTCATCATTAAGACGACGAAGTTCCCTTGCCTGACGCAATGCGGCTGTAAGGGTGGCCTTCGGAGAGTCTTTGGTACCCGGATTCCGGTCATTACCTTTCGGAGATACGAACAAATCGGCTGCTGATAGTGTACAAGCTATCAGCAGCGCAGTAGTGGTTATGAATATTTTTTTCATTTGTAAATCATTAGGAGTAAGTGGTTAGTGATTAGTCCGCGCCAAAGGCATCCATACCGTCATTTCAGCCTTTCCGCGATTTCCCCATGCATAATAAGGAATCAGACGGATATTGACCGGTTTGTCGGCCTTTCCTACCTCGCGGTACAATGTATCTTTCCACGATACCTCATCAACCAGACGGGCAGTACCATCCAACGCGACAATCGGACTGCCTTCAATGATTATTTTTTTCGGGGTCAACCGGATATCGGCAGGTATCAGCACATTATCTATCTTATGTCCGCCTTCTATATCCATACTTTCCAAACAATATACCAACGGGCCACGTTTTACCACTACCTGGTTACGGATTTCTTCGGCCAACGGATTTGCTTCCAGCAATTTTACAGGCATATCCATCACCCATTCCACACAGTCCCCTTTCTTCCAGATGCGGTTTACCTCGGCGTATGTATTCGCTTTCCAAGTTCCTTGCACCGGTTCACCATTTACCTTCAAAGTTGCTTTCTCGCACCAGTCCGGAACACGGAGGAACAAAGAGAATGCTTTCTTTTTTGATGGTTTCGGAGCTTCGGTAACAGTCAGCTTCACAGCACCTTCCCACGGATACTCCGTTTCTTGCATCAGCCCGATCTTTCCCGTTTCCTTCAAAGTTGTAGCCAGTGTATTCGCTCCATACAAATTGCAATATACCGCATTCGGAGTCACCGTATAAGCATAGTTCTGGGCTTGACAAACGGTGCGCAGCGTATTAGGCGGACAACAGAAGCAGCTGATATACTCGGTACGTTCTTTAGGCCAGCGAAGTGTGTATGGCAAATCCGCACTGATGCGCAACGGGTTGGTATAGAAATATTTCTTTCCATCCAGACTGACACCACTCAACACACTGTTATAGAGGGCAGTTTCCACAATATCCGCATATTTGGCATCGCCCGTCACTTCCAGCATACGCCAGTTGAAAAGCATATTGCCGATATTGGCGCAGGTCTCGTTATGCGCCGTACTATTAGGCAACTGATAAGGACGGCCATAGCTTTGGTGTACTTTCTGAATACTGTCCGGCTCATAGCAGGTACCATCCGGCGAAGTACCGTCATACAGCGCACCGCACGCTCCTGTAACATACATCTTGCGGGTCACAATGTCTTTCCAGATGCTGGTCAGGTTTTTCATCAGTTGGTCTTCTCCTGTTTCGGCATACACATCGGTCACACCGGCATACAGGTAATTGGAACGCACGGCATGTCCCATCGCATTGTATTGCTGACGGAACGGAATACGGTCCTGATTATCATCGGTGCCATTTTCCACCATTCCACGGATATCAATCAGATTCTTGGAAAGTTCCAGATAACGGGGATTCCCTGTAGCACGGTACATTTCCACCACGCCCATATAATGGGAGGGACAAATAGCATTTCTTGCCAGTTCCGCAGAAGCGGTTTCATAGAAATGACAGAGGAAGTCTGTCGCTTTTACGGCAGCATCGAATAAAGTAGTCTTTCCGGTGGCACGGCGATGAATAATACCTGCCATCATCAGATGTCCCAAATTGTAGGTTTCAAAATTCAGACGATTGGCAAATGCACCTTTCTCGTCCTCACCGCCTACTTTGGTACCAATTACCGTCTGTTGCTGTTTTTCCGAATGAGTGTCAATCCCCTTATTCTTTTCCTCAATGATGACAGGGGTATGGATGTAACCGTCCGCACGCTGGGCTTTCACCACATGTTCAATGAAGTGGTCCATCAGTTTATCCAATTCGGGATCTTTCGTGACGGCATACACGGAAGCCACTCCCTCCATCCATTTATACATATCACCATCATGAAAGGGAGGTCCCCAATGTTCGCCTTCGCAAACACCGGCAGCTATTTCAAAGTTACGGAAACCATGCGAAACATCGGGATTGTTCCATGTATCCCACATATTTTGCAAGGAGGTATGGCTATATACATTGAAACGGTCGCCCCAAAAGCCATCTGTCCAATGCACAGCACCTAATTCCGTATTGGCCATCTTGGCAAAACGACTTTGGCTCATATCCGTCAGCCCGCCCGATTGGGCAAATGCTCCCGTAGTTACTCCGGAAGCCAGTAAAAGTAGTAGTCTAATGCTCTTCATAATAATCTGTCACTTATTCTTTTCTTTATAAAGAGAGGACGATAATAAGAAACGTTTGTACTCTATTTATAATTATTTCATATTCTGTATCTTTAGAAAGAGCTTTCATTGGCAGATAATGAAAGTCTGTTTTCAAAAAACGGGTTTCTGATTTTTATTTCAGACACCCGTTTTTTTCAAGTTCTCCAATACTTTCTATCAAAGAACTCCTTTATCCACAATCGTATTATTTCAGTTTGCTCAAATCCAACTCTTTATAAGCCACACGCTGACGGCGCCAGGTATATACGGCATGGAGTTTGCCATCCTTGCCCTGAATGATGGACGGATAAGAATATTGGCTGATAGGGCTGTCTTCCAATGTCATTACATTCTTCCAGTGAATACCATCATCCGAAACCGCCACACACAACGGTGTACGTGGCCCTTTCGGAGTGCCCGGCAATGTACTGAAATCATTATAAATCAATACGTGACGACCATCTTTCATTGTTACGGCATCCGTACCCGAATTATTATTGGGAACATCAAGCAAGGTAACTTTACTCCATGTTTCACCGTTGTCACTGCTCCATGAAGTAGCAATCTGTGCGTTACGTGTACGGCAAAGCACCTGCAAACGCCCATCCTTATGACGCAAAATGCTGGGCTGGATAGCATAAATAGGCTTCTCACCTTCTCCTTTTATGGCTTCACCGCCTTCCTGATCGTCTACATTGGCTGCATTTGCCTTACGCAAAGCAGTAGGCACACTCATTTCCGCCTCTACAGGACCTACCATCTTCCAAGTCTTTCCTTTATCATCCGAAATTTCAAAATGGATACGCCATCCTCCATCACCTTCTGTACTGGAAGGACAAATAATACGGCCATCCACATACTCCGGCTTATTTTTAATAGGACCTAAGAAACCTTTTGGCAACGGTTCACGTTGGCTCCAAGTTTTTCCACCATCTTTAGAACGTACCAGCCAACCACTCCAATCGGCTACTTTCAATCCTATTTTATAGAACAGGATTAAATCTCCGCCGGGTATTTGGAAAAGCACAGGATTCCAACAAGCCTTGCGGCGTGCCCGGGACTTATCCCCTTTAAACGTAGAAGCCACGGGGCCGGCATCCGCCGGAGTGGATTCTGCTGTAATGCCCGCCAAAACAGCTTGCGGATCATCCAGACTAAACACCCCGTCGGCAGCCAGATAAGGTGCGCTCCATTCCGTCGCACCCTTCGGCTTGCGACATACCCAGATACAACAATCCGGATTACGCTCTTTAGTACCTCCAAAGAAAGAAGCTACCAGGTCTCCGTTCTTCAATTCCACAATAGTAGCGCCATGACATTCGGGAAAAGAAGCTTGCTCGTATAAAAACTGATCTTCCACGATACCTGCACGGTTTTTACCTAAAGATGGATCCATACTAACCGAAAAATGATAGTTTCCCGAAGGAACACTCCATACGGTAGAGTTGCCTTCCCGACGTACAAAGGTAACGTCCTTATCCTTTACCGCCTTCTCGTCCAAGGTAGGAAGATAAACCAATGCAGTAGTATTACAAGGAATCGTGATATCCCATTCCAGATGCGTAAGAGTTTTCTTCCAATTACTAATCATCTTACCATATAAAGTGTTATGCGAAGCTTTGACATAACTCAACTCTTGGATGGAAAAATCCGGTTTAAAGATGATTTGTTTGTAAGCGGGCTGTGCCGGATTAAATCCGGCTAAATCACGGAAATACCAAGTCAATAGATCACCCAATATCATCACATGGTTACAACTGTTCATCCAACGATTGGCGGTATCACCGTTCCACAATTCCCAAATGGCAGTAGCTCCCTTTTCTATCATATAGCCATAACTGGGATAAGTTTTGTTGCTTGCCAACAAGAAAGCAACATCGCCACGCCCCATACGGGTAAGCTCACGCATCATCCAGTTCATACCTATCACCCCACTGCTGATGTGACCTTTATTCCGGGTAATAATGCCTGTTATTACATTTTTTTCCACTTCTTCCCTATAGGCTTCAGGCACCATATCGAAAGCCAGTGGCAGGATATTAGCCGTCACTGTATTGTTACCATAGAATATGCTGTCGGGATAAAGAACATGGGGCATTTGTACCGGAGAAGTTCCCTTCTTAACTGTAAGGAAACGGGCGTTGAAGCAGTCTTTAATTTTTGCTGCATCCTTCTCGAATTCCTTCGCCTCATCTTCCAAACCTTGCAAACGGGCGAACTTGGCCAGCATTTGCGATACCTTATAATAGTAGGCTGTAGCAATCAGCGCTCCATCCGTCTTGCGGGCAGGGTCCTGACTGTGAATCAATTCCGGTGATTCGGGAGGCATACACCAGTCACCGTATTTATCGGCGTTAATCACTCCATCCTCTGTAGTGAACTCACTGCGTATATGGTGCATCCATTTCTTGATAGCGGCATAATTTTTACGAATAGGTTCGATATTGCCGAACTGTTCATAAACCATATCACAGATTACCGGAAATGTGGATGACCACGTCATTTCCGATGTATAATAATTGTAATAAGCCGGACAAATATCAGGAATACAACCGTCTTCACGCTGCGCTTCACGGATGTCATCCGCCCATTTGGCATAGGTGTTTCCATTATTGAACATGAAACTTTCCCCCCACGTTCCCATAGCATGGTCGCCAAGCCAGGGCTGGCGCTCGTCACGCTGGGGACAATCCAAAGGCACTCCTTTATAATTACTGGAAATCCCCCACCAGGCATTCCGATAAACCCGGTTCATGATATCATTGGAACATTCGAAAGTACCGTTATCTTCCAAGTCATCATATACTACTTCAGCAACCAAATCTTCCGCTTTCAGATTTTTATAACCTGTCACTTCTACATATTGGAATCCATGATAAGAAAAACGAGAACTCCAGGAAGTGTTGTTTTCTTTACCGTTGCAGATATAATAATCCGTACTCTGGCTATGGCGGAGATTTTCCACATCCAGTTCCGTACCGTCATTCTTTACCCGTTCGGCATAACGTATGCAAATCGTATCTCCCGCAGCGGCTTTCGCTATGTTAATACGCACCCATCCTGCCATATTCTGACCGAAATCAATCATATAACGGTTACCATATTGCTTGAAGACAGCCGGCTTCAGCGTTTTCATCACTTTCATGTTGGGAGCGGTATTGCCACGAAGTGTACCGTACGGCAATGAAACACGTTGCGCTTTCAGCCATTTGGAATCATCATAACCGGGCTGTGTCCAGTTTCCCAATTCCATACGGGCATCGTAAATTTCACCATCGTATTCATTATTGCTACGTATAGGCCCTTGAGCCGTCAAACGCCATTTCTCATCACTGTTGATGCGCTGTATACTGCCGTCGGTATATTCTATAATCAGATTCAAACGTAACTTGGGGTAACCAAAAGTAGGAATCTTATAAGGTTTGTAATTTTGACGCATAGTGTAGAAACGTCCGTTGCCCAGGGTCACTCCGATGGCATTGTCGGCATTTCCTCCGGCAACCTGTTTAGTGACATCAAAAGAATTGTAAAGCACAGTACGACGATAATCACTTGGAGCCGGCGCCAATACCTGATCACCTATCCGCTGACCGTTAATGAACAGTTCGTACATTCCCAAACCACACAAATGAAGGGTAGCATACTTTATCTCCTTGGCTTGCGTTTTAAATTCCGTGCGTAAATAACGAGAGCTCAAACGGCTGTGTGAATCTTCCCGATCCCATGCAAACGCAGCGTCCCAACCTATCCATCGTCCTTTCCAATGAATCTCACCTAAAGGTCCCATCCCCCATCGGGCAGGCTCGCTCCATTCTGTCTCACCTCGATTGGTATAGCTTTTCACTTTCCAGTAAACACGCTGATTGCTTTTCAAACGCTTCCCTTGATAAGGAATCCATACGGACGCATCGGATTCCACTTTTCCGGAATCCCACAAATCCCCTTTATCCTGTGCTAAAAGTTCAGGAGAAGAGGCAACCAAAATCCGGTAGGCGGTCTGCATCACATTTCTTTGAGAAGATTCCAGCCGCCAGCTCATACGAGGGACAGCAGTATCCAGCCCCATGGGATCTACCATCTGCTCGGTACGCAGGCCGGTAACCGAAACATCCGCTGCTTTCAACCACAACGGAAGTGCCAAAAGAATGATTAATAATACTTGTTTTTTCATGATATGCATATTTCTTACTTATTCCATTTCTGTATGGCATCCGGCAAGGCTGTCCAAGCTTTCTGCACATAATCCTTTGCAGAATCCACAACAATCAGAACCTGATCATTACCGCTCAGATAACCGCTATCATGCTGGAAAGAAGTGACTTTACTGTCAAACTCACCGATATATTCCAACTTACTGTCCTTTGCGCTATACCACCATGCATTCTTTTTCGCACCGCTGATTTTGCTCAAATCGATCTGCATAGGACGTCCTGAGTAATTGTAAACCAACAAATAGTCATTTCCACGGGTAGCGATGGCACGGTCATAGCGTTCGCCGTTAGTTCCCGCAATAACACTCTGATCGGGCACACGTTCAAAGAAAGGAAAAGTCAACATCAAGTTCTTCAGATATTTCATCTGATTGAAGCCGGGATCTTCCAAAGCATCCCACCATGCTTTCTTGCGTCCGTCGGCACCAAAAGAGGCTCCATATCCCGGACGGATAAATTGCATGATATCATTGATTTCCGTAAGGAATACAAGGAACAACAGCAGGCCCCGTCCTCCGGAACTGAATCCCGGTAGTTCGGGAAGCGACAGGAGATAAGCGAGGTGGCTGATACCGAATACCGAAAGCATCAGAATCCATTGCAACAGCGCCATCGACTTGGTGATTCCGTGTGTGTCTCCCTTTAAAACGAGCCGTAAAGGCAATACGAGGAACATGACTACCGGAATGAAGATGATGAATGCTCCATACCAGGCAAGGTAAGCCAGATAATATTGAATGGGGATAGACAGTATGCCCCAAAACAGTGCTCCGCGATCTGCCTCTCTGAATCCCAATACAGAATAAAGTTCTCTGAAAGCAATGAAAGAGAGAAAGGCAAGGAAGAAATAAGAAATGTTATAGCTGATAAATACAGCACCGATAAACATACCCGCCATGATCCACCATGAGCGCGTGCGTGCGGCGAGTTCGCTGATATTTGTTTTCGGAGATATCTTTTTTACAAGGAAAAGAATAAGGCTTGCTGTAACAAGCAGTCCGATGATAAGCGAGATGACAATAATCAACTCATCGCTTAATGTAGGGAATATTTTATCCAGTAGATTTTTCATTTTATTTCAGTGTTTGTTGTGTGTGACATGAGGTACAGGCGATGTATCAGTGTCGCGATAAGACCGATGTTGATAATGATTAGAGCGATGAAGCATACCATCCGGTCGTATCCTGAATGGATGGTGCAGGTGGCGACTACAAAGGTTAGCGTCAGTAATGCCATGCGGTGTTGTTTGGCCATCGGACCATTAAAGAAATGCTGATGTGTTTTATAGGCTCCTATCCAGCGGAAATAAGCTGTCATAACAGCAAGAAGAGCGCCCAGCCACCCCAATTCGACTCCGAATCCACCTGCTACATACCCGACGGGAATGATGAATAACGCATCGGCAAAACGGTCGGGCATATCGTTATAAAGATCTCCGTTGGCACTTTTCTTTCCTCCTTCAATGGCGACCATCCCATCGAACAGGTTGCAGAGCAACCGCGACTGCATACAAACGATGAACAGAATATAGGCTACATATTTATTGAAGCCGGGATAAATGACTGTGCCAATCAGCAGGAGACATCCCACCATAGCGAAGAATACACTCATCATGGAAATTTGATTGGGAGTGACACCCCAACGAGTTAGTTTGCGGGCAATGTTATTAGCCCAGGCCGTGTTTCGTGAGGCTATTTCCCGCCTTCCGTCGACTTCGTTTTTCATATTTGTGATATGTTTATGATTCGCAAATATACACATCATCTGATGAGTTGCAAAGGAATGAGTGAGAATTTTGAAATGAACCTCTTTTGCAGCAAAATAAAAAAAGTTTGGGTTGTTTATGGAATCTGTGTGGAATCTGCATCTCTATAGTAAAAGCGGATTAATTGTAACATTTTAAAAAGATAAAGTTATGAAGACAAATCAACTCAGAGCAATGATGCTCACGGTGATGTTAGTGATTACTACATTGGGTGGTACGGTATGGGCGCAGCCTTTGATCGTAAAGGGAACGGTGACGGACGGATCAGACAGTTCGCCGTTGGTAGGATGTGCGGTGACGGTGAAGGGAACATCTCGTGGAACTGTTACGAACCTACAAGGGGAGTATAGGATTGAAGCAAACAAGGGGGAAACTCTTATCTTCAGCTATATTGGTTTTGAGAAAGTGGAAAAAGTCGTATTCTCTTCAACAATAAATGTAAGCCTTATAGCTTCTTCGCAGGTGCTGGAAGAATGTGTTGTCGTCGGATACGGCAGCCAGCGAAAGGTAGCTGTTACCGGCGCCATATCAACCGTCAATCTGGCAAGTCTCAGACACCCGTCCGTACGTATGGATGCAGTAAATACGGAAGAATATAAATCGATCAGTGAAAATGGTTTTAAGCAGGTAGGAGAATCTCCGCTTTCTACTTTCTCTATTGATGTGGATGCCGCTTCTTACAGTAATATGCGTCGTATGATCAACAGCGGTACCTTGCCGGTGCCTGATGCTATCCGTACAGAAGAGTTAGTGAATTATTTCTCCTACGATTATGCGAAGCCGACCGGAAGCGATCCGGTGAAGATTACAATGGAGGCAGGTGTTTGCCCCTGGAATGCTGATCATCGTTTGGTACGTATCGGACTGAAAGCAAGGGAGATTCCGACTGACAAACTTCCGGAATCTAATCTGGTATTCTTGATTGATGTATCCGGTTCTATGTGGGGACCTACCCGTCTGGATTTGGTGAAGTCATCTCTGAAGCTATTAGTTAATAATCTGCGTGATAAAGATAAGGTAGCCATCGTTGTATATGCGGGCAACGCCAGCGTAAAACTGGAATCTACTCCGGGCAGTGACAAACAGAAAATACGTGATGCGATAGACGAACTGACATCCGGTGGCTCTACGGCCGGCGGCGCAGGTATCCAACTGGCTTATAAAGTGGCTAAACAGAACTTCCTTTCTAAAGGAAACAAT
>OHNI01000349.1_pt1 | contig 16348 bp, 10 predicted proteins | sample 1569501 | NCBI WGS metagenome assembly OHNI01 (sample SAMEA3879542, study PRJEB24766) | human gut metagenome | biome: human-associated habitat; feature: feces | place: USA | collected 1985/1987
GCAGTCTGCAAATATTTTGGCATCGAGACCGGAGAAAACAGCTTCGGCTATATTGCCAGTTGGAGTCAGGGCAAGGAACTGAAAGAGTTGAGAGCCAGTTTGGAGACCATCAACAAAACCTCCGGCACTTTGATCTCCGACATTGAGCGCCACTATAAGGAAATCTGCAAAGAGCGCGGAATCGACCCTCATGCAAAGGCAGAGTCGGAAACCGCCCCGATAGAGCAGCCAGCAGATGCCATTAAGGTATCTGATAGGCTGCCGACCGGCGATCTGACCTACTATGTAGCAGAGTGCATGGAATTTCCAAACCTCGGAGAATACCACGATAACCTGTCTTTGGAGGAAGCAATCCGCATTTATCAGGAGATTCCGGCAGAACGAATGAACGGGATCAAGGGCATTGGTTTTGAGCTGAAAGACGGAAGCGACTATGAAGGACCTTTTCCGATTTTGACCGGCCAGATCATTGACCTGGACACCATCCAGGCAATCGACTATTACCGTGACAATCCGCTGGTACAGAAAGCGGTAAAGGAACTGGCTGCGGCAATGCCGGAAATGGAAGTGCTGGGGGCGGACGCCAATCAGCAGGAGGCTTTGTTTCTGATTGACGATGCCACCTATCTTCATATCCAGTCCTGTGACAGCGGATGGGACTATACCCTTTACGATGCCGCATCCATGAAAGAGCTGGATGGTGGTCAGCTGGATATGCCGGAGCTTTCCCGCAAAAATGCAGTTCTCCAGATTTGTGATGACAACAATCTGGACAGCACTTCGCTCAGACACGCTCCTATGTCCATGATTGAGACCTTGCAGGAAGCGGCCTATCAGCAAATGCAGGCAGAGACCAGTCAGATGATTGCTTCTTCCCAGTTGCCGGAGGCACAGGAGCAGGCACTGGATGAATACCCCATGCCTGATGAGCAGGTCTCCACACCGGATATGCAGGAATATGGCTACTCCTATGATGGGATGCTCCCTGTTACCAGAGAACGGGCGCTGGAACTGGATGCCGCCGGTTTGACCGTCTATGTGCTGCATGAGGACAATACGGAGAGCATGGTGTTTGATCCGCAGGAAATCATGGATCATGGCGGTCTTTTCGGTGTGGACCATGAGGAATGGGAGAAAAGCCCTCAGTTCCACGAAAAGGTCATGGAGCGTCAGGAACATCAGCAGGAACGCGAACAGGCATTTCTCTCTCAGAACAGAGATTGCTTTGCCATCTATCAGGTAAGTCGTGACGATCCGCAGAATGTGCGCTTTATGAATCTGGATTGGTTAAAGTCCCATGACATTTCCATAGACCGCAGCAATTATGACCTCATTTACACAGCTCCGCTAAGTGCGTCTGGCACGGTGCCGGAGCAGTTGGAAAAACTCTATCAGCAATTCAATCTGGAAAAGCCCGTGGACTTTCACAGTCCCTCCATGAGTGTCAGCGACATCGTTGCGATCAAGCAGGATGGTAAGGTATCCTGTCATTACTGTGACAGTGTTGGTTTTACCCAGATCCCCGGATTCCTGCCGGAAAATCCGCTGAAAAATGCGGAGATGGACGTGGAGGACGATTACGGCATGATCGACGGTATCATCAACAATGGCGCAAAAGAGCCTACGGTGGCAGAGCTGGAACAGCAGGCCCGCAGCGGTCAGCCCATTTCCCTGATGGATCTGGCTGCCGCTGCCCATCGGGAGGAACGGGAAAAGAAAAAGTCCGTCATGGAGCAGCTGAAAAGCCAGCCCAAGACAGAACACAAAAAGACAGCACCCAAAAAGAGTGCGGAAAGGGAGATTTGATATGGGAAACTTTACTTTTGAGGAAATGAACCTGATGTGCATTTACAATACCGGCAGCCGCACCGGGCTGATTGACAGTTTGCGTGAGATGCGCGGCGAGCTTTCGCCGGAGGAAACGGAGCTGAGAGAGTTGACCGACAGCGCCCTTACGAAGCTCTGTGCGATGACCGATGAGAAGTTTGCCGAACTGGAGCTGTACCCGGATTTTGACCAGTAAACAACATAACCGCAGGGATGGGGTGGCGATCTGCCACCCCGCCTTTTTACCCCAAAATTGAAAGGAGGACAGAACACTATGCCAACCAAAGCTGAACTATATGCGCAGATGGCGGACAAGGTGGCAACACAGCTCACGGGGAGCTGGCAGGAATGGGCAGGGTTTCTCACTACTGCTTCCCGTCTTTACAAGTACCCGTTCCATGAGCAGCTGATGATCTATGCCCAGCGACCGGACGCCACCGCCTGTGCGGAGTACGATTTGTGGAATGAAAAGATGGGCCGTTATGTAAGGCGCGGTTCCAAGGGAATCGCTCTGGTGGATGATTCCGGGGACAGACCTCGCCTGCGTTATGTCTTTGACATTTCCGACACCGGAACCCGTGAACATTCCCGCACTCCCTGGCTGTGGCAGTTGGAGGAGCGCCATCTGGATTCCGTGCAGGCCATGCTGGAGCGCACCTATGATGTTTCCGGTGATGACCTTGCCGGACAGCTCACGGAGGTAGCCGGAAAACTGGCCGAGGAATACTGGACGGAGCATCAGCAGGACTTCTTCTATATCGTTGACGGTTCCTTTTTGGAGGAATATGATGAGTATAACATCGGAGTGCAGTTCAAGGCAGCCGCCACCGTCAGCATCACTTACGCTTTGATGTCCCGCTGTGGACTGAAGCCGGAACGCTACTTCGACCACGAAGATTTCATGGCGATCTTTGATTTCAATACCCCGGCAACTATCGGGGCGCTTGGAACAGCGGTCAGCCAGATTAACCAGCAGGTGCTGCGGCAGATCGGCGTCACCGTCCGAAATGCAGAGCGCGAAGCCAACCAAGAAAGGAGCAAACAAGATGAACAATCCCATGACCTATATCCAGAACGGAGACTATCTGATTCCCGACCTGAAGCTGAGCCAGCAGCCGGAGAAACCCCTGGGCAAGTACGGCAGGATGAGGAAAACCTACCTGAAGGAACACCGTCCCATCCTCTACAACCAGATGCTGCTGAGCGAGAAGCTGTACCCGCACCTTCTGGAGATCGACGAGACCGCCCAGAGCAGACTGGAGCAGATGATGCCCCAGCTGGCGAAGGAAGCGGGAGCCACCGAGGAACTGAAAGCCAGCGATCCCATGAAGTGGGTGGGGCTGATGAACACCTGCAAAGCTCAGGCCGAGGAAATCCTGATGGCGGAGCTTATCAACAGCTGACTCTAAACCTGTTCCTCTCCGAAGCGGAACAGATCCAATCCATAGATGAAGCAGAGAATGTAGCGCATACATCCTCTGCTTTTTCTTTTGCCCAAAATGATATTGACCATGTGCTGCGTTTGGGTGGCAATACAGATCGTCAGAGGGAGCGTGTGGTTGCTGCCTTTGAAAAGCAAAAAACCACCGCTGAGATTGCCGAGATACTGAAAACGCTGTACCACGGCGGCAACGGCCTTGGCAGTGTGAGCGCATGGTATGCCGAGGATGGTATCCATCTTTCCCACGGGAAGTCTGTCCGTTATGACAGGTCTGCCCAGGTCATTTCCTGGGAGAGTGCCGCAGAGCGCATCGGGGAACTTTTGGAAAGTGGCCAGTTTGCCTCCAATGTGGAGCTTGCAGAAGCGGCAGGCTATGAACGCTCCCTCCTTGCAGAAAAACTTTGGCATCTGTACCACGATTTCAGCGATAAAGCCAGAGATTCCGGGTATCTGTCCTGTCTGTCCGGTATTCAGAGAACCGGGTTCCCGGAAGAAACTGCATGGCTTGCCGAGCAGCTGAGTGACCCGGCTTTCCGCCAGACCCTCAAGGAAGAATACGCCGCCTTCTGGACTGCCTATCAGCAGGACCGTGACCTGTTGCGCTTTCATTACCATAGGCCAAGGGAAATTTGGGAGAACCTGAAGGATCTTGACCTGCCACGCAGAACTTTTTCTTCGGACCTTTCCCAAGTGCCAACCGTCCAGCATTTCATTACCGAGGATGAGATCGACGCCGCCATGACCGGCGGCAGCAGTTTTGCCGGAGGAAAGGGCCGTATCTATGCGTTCTTCATGGAAAACCATACGGATAAGGAAAAAGTGAGATTCCTTAAAGACGAGTATGGCATTGGCGGACGCTCTCATGCCCTGTCCGGCGCAACACACAGCGGCGAAGATCACGATGGGAAAGGACTGCACTATAAAAAGCAGGACTGCCCGGATGTTCACTTGAACTGGGAAAAGGTTGCCAAGCGCATTACCTCACTTGTCCAGAAAGACCGCTATCTTACCGAACAGGAACAGGCGCAGTATGACAAAATCCAGGCTGAAAAGGAACTGGCAGAAGAAGATGCCATTCAAACACAGCAGCCGGAGGTGGAGAAAGAAACGCCAAAGCCTATCCTTCGGGAGCAGTTTGAGCAGTATAAGCCTGTGGTGACTGCCGCTATTTCCGAGGATGCCGCATACCGCAATGCCTGCGGGCATTCTGACCGTGAAAATGCTGTCATCGAGGGCAATGCCGCTGTGCGCCGTGCGGTCCTTGGTTCTAAGGATATGGAGCTGATCCGACTCTATTCGGATGTGCCGGAGTTCCGTCAGCGTTTACACCGGGAAGTGATCGACGAAACCTATCCAAAGCTCCATGAACTTCTGCGCCCTCTTTCTCAGGAAGATATTGATACTGCCCTTTGTGCATGGAACGGCAATATCGAGAGTAAACACGCTGTTGTCCGCTATATGAAAGACCATGCAAGAGAAAAAGATACCGCCGCATGGCTGGCTCAGGAATACGGCGGCAGTAACAGCAACAGCCTGTTCGTTGTCCGTGCCGGCAGCCCGGAGGAAACGCAGCTGCCCTGGCCGAAGGTACAGCGCAGGCTTGCCCAGCTCATTCAGGAGGACCGGTTCTATACCGAAGAAGAACAGAACCGTTTTGACGACATCGACCCAATCGCCATCCGGGAAGCTCTGGAAGAAAGAGGGATCGTCAACGGACAGGTGACAGACCCGGAAAAACTGGACAATGCCCCGTTTATCCAACAGGTGATGTCAGATGCAGAGCAGATCGCAGATGCCGAGACAGAGCAGACTTCCGAAGTTTCCATTTCCGATGAGGAATATGACGCAGTTCGCCGCCCAATTCCGCAAAGAACCTCCTACGACCCAGCCGCCCCGGTCTATGCCGTGGGCGATACCGTGTATATCGAGGATGACGCCTATCAGATCACAGAGCTGCGGGAGGACACCGTACAGCTTCTGCCCACCGGGATGGTATATCCCATCTACCGGGCAGAGCGCAAAGAACAGTTCGAGCAGCTGCTTCGGGCAGACCGCCGCAATGCTTACTATACCGAGTTTCTTCCTATTGACCCGGACAAGGCAGATCAGGACTTGCGGGATGTATTGGCTCATGGACTGATGGATGAAGCGGATAAAAAGCAGATTTCCACGCTGCTGCAATCCGGCAGGAGCAACAGCGAGATCGCCTACTGGCTGAGCAGAGCCTATTCCGGTGAGATCGAGACACTGAATCTGGAGACCGGCGATATTGCCGATTACCGTACCACGGCACAGGGCATAGAACTGGAAGTCATGGATGCAGAGGAAAAGCGTCTGGCTATGCTGTATTTCCGCTGGGATGAGGTTGCACCTTTGCTGCGCGGGATGTATGCCCGTCAGCTGGATGGCTTTGGACAGGAACAGCCCCAACCGGCTACCGAATCCCCGACCTTCCATTCCGAGACCATGGCCGTCTATCCGGGCGATAAGAACAATCTGCCTTATGATGTGGTGGTGGAACGGCTGCATATCGAGGAGCCGGAGCCACCAGTACCTGTGACAGAGCCGGAGAAAACTTTTGAGGAAGTGCTGGACGAACACCCGGTTTCCATTCAGGTCAATGGCCAGTGGGAGACCTTCCCCAATGCCAAAGCTGCCGAGGAAGCCTCCTATGAGGAATACAAGGCTAACCTGCGCCGCAATGCAAAAAACTTCCGCATTACCGATGAGCATTTGGGCGAAGGCGGTCCGAAAGCCAAGTTCCAGGCAAATGTCAATGCGATTCGTTTGCTGAAAGAGCTGGAAGCTGTCGGACAGCAGGCAAGCCCCGAACAGCAGGAGGTTCTTTCTCGATATGTGGGCTGGGGAGGTCTCTCTGATGCGTTTGACCCGGAGAAACCGGCATGGGCTTTAGAGTATGCCCAGCTAAAAGAACTGCTGACCCCGGAGGAATATGCCGCCGCCAGAAGCTCTACCCTCAACGCCCATTACACCAACCCTACGGTCATTCAGGCCATCTATGAAGCGGTGGACCGTATGGGATTTGAGACCGGAAATATTCTGGAGCCGTCTATGGGTGTGGGCAATTTCTTTGGTATGCTGCCGGAGAAAATGCGAAACAGCCGTCTATACGGTGTGGAGCTTGACCCGGTTTCCGGGCGTATCGCAAAGCAGCTCTATCCCAAGGCGGACATCACAGTAGGCGGCTTTGAGACCACCGACAGGCGTGACTTCTTTGACCTTGCCATTGGTAATGTGCCTTTCGGTCAGTATCAGGTTCGAGATAAAGCCTATGACAAGCTGAATTTCAGCATCCACAACTACTTTTTTGCCAAAGCACTCGACCAGGTGCGTCCCGGCGGCGTGGTGGCCTTTGTCACCAGCCGCTATACGATGGATGCCAAGGATTCCACCGTGCGCCGCTATCTTGCCCAGCGTGCCGAGCTGCTGGGAGCGATCCGTCTGCCTAATGACGCGTTCAAAAAGAATGCCGGTGCCGAGGTTGTATCGGACATCATCTTTCTCCAAAAGCGGGATCGCCCGCTGGACATCGTGCCGGAATGGACCCAGACCGGACAGACGGAGGACGGGTTTGCCATCAACCGGTATTTTATCGACCACCCGGAAATGGTGCTGGGCAGACAGGAGCCGGTAAGCACTGCTCATGGTATGGACTACACCGTGAACCCCATCGAGGGACTGGAGCTTTCCGACCAGCTGCATGATGCTGTGAAGTACATTCATGGCACTTATCAGGAGGCAGAGCTGCCGGAGCTGGGCGAAGGCGAAGCCATTGACACCTCCATTCCTGCCGACCCCAATGTGAAGAACTATTCCTATGCCATTGTAGACGGGCAGGTGTACTACCGGGAAAACAGCCGTATGGTGCGTCCTGACCTCAACGCCACCGCCGAAGCCCGTGTAAAAGGTCTTGTGGGACTGCGTGATTGTGTGCAGGAACTGATCGACCTTCAGATGGATGCAGCGGTTCCAGACAGCACCATTACCCAAAAGCAGGCGGAACTGAACAGCCTCTATGACAGCTTTTCTGCAAAATATGGCCTTATCAATGACCGTGCAAATCGGCTGGCCTATGCAGATGATTCTTCCTATTACCTGCTCTGTGCGCTGGAAGTCATCGACGAGGACGGGAAACTGGAACGTAAGGCGGATATGTTCACCAAACGAACCATCAAGCCCCATCAGGCAGTGGCTACTGTGGATACGGCAAGCGAAGCACTGGCGGTGTCCATCTCGGAAAAAGCCTGCGTAGATATGAGCTATATGAGTCGGCTTACCGGAAAAACAAAAGAAGCACTGGCCGGAGAACTGCAAGGCGTGATCTTCCGTGTGCCGGGACAGCTGGAACAGGACGGCACACCCCATTATGTGACTGCTGATGAATACCTTTCCGGCAATGTACGCCGCAAACTGCGTCAGGCGCAGCGGGCGGCACAGCAGGACCCTTCTTTTGCAGTCAATGTGGAAGCTCTTAACGCCGCCCAGCCCAAAGACCTGGATGCGTCGGAAATTGAGGTGCGTCTGGGCGCTACCTGGATTGACAAGGAGTACATCCAGCAGTTTATGTACGAGACCTTCAACACCCCGTTTTATCTCCAGCGCAGCATTGAGGTCAACTATTCCTCCTTTACTGCTGAATGGCAGATCAAGGGGAAATCTTCTGTATCCTACAACGATGTGGCAGCTTATACCACCTACGGAACCAGCCGCGCCAACGCCTACAAGATTCTGGAGGATTCCTTAAACCTGCGGGATGTCCGTATCTATGACACCATAGAGGACGCAGACGGAAAAGAGCGCCGCGTACTAAACGCCAAGGAGACCACTCTGGCTGCCCAAAAACAGCAGGCGATCCGGGAAGCCTTTAGGGACTGGATCTGGAGAGACCCGGAGCGCCGCCAGACTTTGGTGCGCCAGTATAACGAAGAAATGAACTCTACCCGTCCCCGCGAGTATGATGGCAGCCATATCACTTTTGGCGGCATGAACCCGGCCATTACCCTGCGGGAACACCAGAAAAGTGCCATCGCCCATGTGCTGTATGGCGGAAATACCCTGCTGGCACACGAAGTAGGCGCGGGCAAAACCTTTGAGATGGTGGCCGCTGCGATGGAAGCCAAACGCCTGGGCTTGTGCCAGAAATCTCTCTTTGTGGTTCCCAACCACCTGACTGAGCAGTGGGCATCGGAGTTTCTGCGCCTCTATCCTTCTGCCAACATCTTAGTCACAACCAAAAAGGACTTTGAGACCCATAACCGCAAGAAGTTCTGCGCCCGTATTGCGACCGGTGACTACGACGCCATCATCATGGGACACAGCCAGTTTGAGCGTATCCCCATCAGCCGGGAGCGTCAGGAACGGCTTCTCTATGAGCAGATCGACGAGATCACCGAGGGTATCGCAGAGGTGCAGGCCAGCGGCGGCGAGCGTTTTACTGTCAAGCAGCTGGAACGCACCAGAAAGTCTCTGGAAGCCAGACTGGAAAAGCTGCAAGCCGAGGGGCGAAAAGACGATGTGGTAACTTTTGAACAGCTGGGTGTGGACCGTTTGTTTGTAGACGAGGCCCACAACTATAAAAACCTGTTTCTATACACAAAAATGCGGAATGTGGCAGGCTTATCAACATCGGATGCACAGAAATCCTCCGATATGTTTGCCAAGTGCCGCTATATGGACGAGATTACCGGAAACCGTGGCGTTATCTTTGCCACCGGAACCCCGGTCAGCAACTCCATGACCGAGCTTTACACCATGCAGCGGTATCTCCAGTATGACCGCCTGCAGGAACTGAACATGACCCATTTCGACTGCTGGGCCAGCCGTTTCGGAGAAACCGTCACGGCGCTGGAACTGGCCCCGGAGGGCTATACTTTAGTAAGACGATAAATAATGCGTTCCTAAATTGAAAATAGGATATCAAAATTGGTTTTGGAACTTCAAGAATTTTTTTGATTTTCTTGAAAAACAGTTCCGCTTTGTACCCCTATTTTCTCCTATTAGTAGAGGGAGTAATACTTTTAATACTAAACAGATTACATAAGGAAAGGAGGTTAAGAGAATGTCAAGGACTTCAAAGATTACAGCACTTTATGAGCGTTTATCAAGAGATGATGACCTTAATGGTGAGTCAAATTCAATAACCAACCAAAAACAATACTTGGAAGATTACGCCCGAAGAAATGGCTTTACGAATATCCGCCATTTTACTGACGATGGTTTTTCGGGTGTGAATTTCAATCGTCCGAGTTTTCAGGAGTTGATTAAGGAAGTAGAAGCAGGAAATGTCGCAACGATTATTGTTAAGGATATGAGCCGATTAGGACGAAACTATCTGCAAGTCGGCTTTTATACGGAAGTTCTGTTCCCACAGAAAGATGTCCGTTTTCTTGCAATAAACAACAGCATTGACAGTAATAATGCTTCTGATAATGACTTTGCCCCATTTTTGAATATAATGAACGAATGGTACGCCAAAGACACAAGCAATAAAATCAAGGCTGTGTTTGACGCCCGTATGAAAGACGGGAAGCGTTGCAGTGGTTCAATCCCTTATGGATATAACCGATTAGCAACCGACAAACAAACGCTTGTCGTTGACCCTGTGGCTTCTGAGGTAGTAAAGCGTATCTTTCTGCTTGCCAACGAGGGAAAAAGTCCGAGAGCAATCGCTGAATTGCTTACCGAAGAAAAGGTTTTAATTCCGGCGGCACACGCAAGGGAATATCACCCCGAACAGTATAATGGAATAAAGTTTACAGACCCGTATCTTTGGGGAATGTCAACCATAAGAGGGATTTTAAGCAGACAGGAATATCTCGGTCATACCGTTTTGCGTAAATCGGTCAGTACGAATTTCAAACTGCACAAAAGGAAGAATACCGATGAAGATGAACAGTATGTATTTTATAATACGCACGAGCCTATCATCACGCAGGAACTTTGGGACAGCGTTCAGAAGCGAAAGAAACGAGCAAACAGAACAGCCACAAAAGGTACGCATAGCAACCGTTTAAGCGGTTATCTGTACTGTGCAGATTGTGGAAGAAGAATGACCCTGCAAACGCATTACAGTAAAAAAGACCGTTCGGTGCAGTATTCTTACCGTTGCGGTGGGTATGCAAGCAAAGTAAACTCCTGCTCTGCCCATTCAATTAGTGCTGATAATGTTGAAACCTTGATATTATCGGCTGTAAAACGATTATCAAGATTTGTTCTGAATGACGAAGAAGCCTTTGCAAAAGAACTTCAAGCCTTATGGAATGAAAAGCAGACAGAAAAGCCAAAGCAGAATAAATCGGAATTGCTCCGTTTTCAGAAGCGATACGATGAGCTTTCCAAACTCATTCGTGGTTTGTATGAAAATCTTGTTTCGGGTTTACTGCCCGAAAGACAGTACAAGCAACTGATGAAGCAGTACGATGACGAGCAGGCTGAACTGGAAACGAAGATTGAAGTAATGGAAAAGGAACTTGCCGAAGAAAAAGTAAATGCTGTTGATATTAAGCATTTCATTTCTTTAATTCGCAAGTGCAAAGAGCCGACAGAAATTTCCGATTTGATGTTTGCTGAACTCATTGACAAGATTGTGGTATATGAAGCAGAGGGTGTGGGAAAAGCAAGGACACAAAAGGTTGATATTTACTTCAACTATGTCGGGCGGGTCGATATTGCCTATACAGAAGAAGAACTTGCTGAAATAAAGGCACAGGAAGAACAGATCGAGATGGAACGCTTGGCAAAACAGCGTGAGCGTGAAATAGCCTACCGAGAGAAGCGAAAGGCGAAAAAACTCGCTGAAACCGGTGGAGAAATCGTCAAGACAAAGATATGCCCTCACTGTCAAAAAGAGTTTGTGCCTACAAGTAACCGACAGATATTCTGTTCAAAGGATTGCTGCTATCAGGCAAGGCAGGACCAAAAGAAAGCCGACAGAGAAGCAGAAAGAGGAAATCATTATTATCGTCAGCGTGTCTGTGCTGTGTGTGGCAGTACCTACTGGCCTACACACAGTCAGCAGAAATTCTGTTCCGAGGAATGTCAAAAGCAAAACCACAACGAGAAATCTTTGGAATTTTATCACAAGAAGCAAAAGGAGAAATCAGAATGCAAAGATTTATTACAGACGAAAGAACTGGTATCCAGTACGAACTCATCGGAGATTATTACTATCCCTGCTTGACGATAGAAAACGAAGAACCGTCTACGCTCATAAAATACGGAAGAACGAGGGAAAAATATTTAAGGGAACACAAGAAAGTCTTATATTTCAATCTGCTTACAAGCGGAAAGTTATATGAACACCTTGCTGAAATTGATACTTCGGCGTGTAATATGGCGGAGTATCTGATAAAGGAAATGGCAAGAAAACAAGGTGTGACGGAACAACTGAAAGCGGAGGATATGATGAGATGGGTCGGATTGATGAATAATATCCGAGCCTGTGCAGATGAGATTGTATTGAACGATATTGTGTATTCCTAATAGCATACCAGCCGAAAAGGAACTGCTGTCTTAATTGATGGCAGTTTTCTTTTTCGGGAAGTATTCAAGAAGTCATTAAGTTGTGAGTGTAGTCGAAGTAGTTTGAAGTATTGAAAAAAATGATGACTTTTGTTATAATGTTTAATGGAAGGTTGTATTTTATTAGGAATAACGAAATGAATTTGTAGGTGAGAGTATGAAGAAGAATAGAAAATACAAAAAGATAAAGATAATAATGGTTTTTACAACAGTCTTGCTTATAGCGTTTGTAGCAGTAGTTGGATTATATAAAACAGGGATTTATCGTTTTGATTTTTTTAAGGATGTGTATAAAAAAATCGATTTTCAACTGAGTACAAATGAGCTTAACATTCCTCAGGACGCTCTTTCGTTTTCTGTTTATGATATTGAACAGGGTGAATATTTATTTTACGAGGGAGATAGCCAATTGCCCACAGTAGCAAGTTTGGCAAAACTATTTGTCATTGACTATGCTTTGACAAAAGTTAACTTGGAAGATGTTATTGAAGTAAATCAAGAGGTATTGGATCTTGTGCCGGCTGGGTCATCTTTAGCAAATCTAAAAGTTGGGAAGTACACAGTAAAAGAAATAATGGAAGCTATGCTTGTTCCTTCGGGAAACGATGCTGCCTATTCGTTGGCATATTATATTGCTAAAAATGAATTAGGAGAGGGCTATACAGCAACGGAATATATAAATTATTTTATGACAGAGCTAAGTGAGTATTTAATTGAAGAAGGCTATTCTAAAACAAATTTGTATAATGATCCGAGCGGGGCAGCTATGTCAGCCGATACACATTTGGATGATATTAATCGTGTAGCCTTGAAGCTTTATAATTATGATTTTGTTAAAGAATGTGTAGGGAAAAGCACTTTCTCAATTCAAACTCCACAAGGTGAATTTACTTGGAAAAATACCAATAAGTTTTTAGATAAAAAGTCACCGTACTATAATGAAAATGTAAAAGGAATAAAAACAGGAACTATGGCATCTTCCTATAATATTGTTGTTCTTTATAAAAAAGATGGCAAGGAATATTTGATTACCTGCTTGGCATCATTATCAGATGAAGGAAGATATAAAGCAGTGCAGTCCGCTATAAATACAATTATTAAATGATGTCGAAATATCTTTTAATTAAAGCGTTAAAGTGTCGTGGACAAGATAAAGATTAGTTTGGTGAAACAACAATAGTTGAAGTACGAAAAACATCGTAGAAATACGGTGTTTTTTGTTACCCCAAACCCTACAATTTTATACATAACCACAGGTTAGTACAAATACCTTGTGTGATTTTTTGAAAGGCTTAGAAAGGCAATTTTGCCCGATTTTCGCCCCGAGAAATGACAGAAACAAGGCAGTAAGTATCTTCCCTGTGGTTTTTTGTTTTCAGGCGGAAAGGAGGATTGATATGCCGAGAATGAGTAAGAAACGGAAACAAGAGTGGGCATTGTTTCTGAATGAAAGAAATCGCATTACCTACAACGAACTTTGCAGAAAATGCAGTAATGACTGTAAGCAGAGTTTCCGCTGTATCGTGGTGCTCTGCCCGAAGTATTTATCGAAAAGGAGAACGAAGAACAATGATGAAAATGGAAAATGAGATGAATGTAAATGTACCGCTTGAAATTATCAAGGCAAGTGAGATTGAACCGAAAGAAGTGAAATGGCTGTGGTATCCGTATATTCCGTTCGGCAAGGTTACGCTCTTGCAGGGCGATCCTGGCGATGGGAAAAGCAAGTTAATGCTTTCCATAGCCGCCCTGCTCTCAAAGGGAGAACCTCTCCCCTTTACCGAAGAAGAAACAGAGCCTATGACAGTCATCTATCAGACAACGGAAGATGATGCAGACGATACGGTAGTCCCCCGTTTTAACTCTGCCGGTGGGAACGGAGAAAATCTTATCTTCATCAAAGAAGATGAAAAATCTTTATCCTTTGGAGATAACCGTATTGCTGAAGCAATCGAAAGGTATCACGCAAAACTTTTAATTCTTGACCCGATGAGTTCCTATATCGGAGAGAACTGTTCAATGAACAATGCCAACGAAACAAGGGCAGAGTTTAATCACTTGATTGCAGTTGCAAAAAATACAGGCTGTGCCATCGTGATTATCGCTCATATGAACAAGATGAGAGATACCAACCCTCTTTATCGTACCAACGGTTCTATTGATATTGCGGGTGCTGCAAGAAGTATTCTTGCAATCACACGCACACCGAACAAAGAAGCACCGGCGGCAAGATATATGGTTCAAGTGAAATCCAACCTTGCCCCGACAGGCTCTGCAATTCTCTTTGAGGTTGCAGAAAAGGGAGTGGACTTTATTTCTGAAATGGAAATGACAGCAGAAGAAGCGTTCCAGTCCCTTGCCCCTAAAATGGGCAGACCGAACGACAAGGAAATCAAGGCGAAAGAATTTCTTTTAGAAATGCTGAAAGACGGAGAAATGCTTTCTTCGGATTGCGAAGAAAGACTTGAAGCCGCAGGGTTCAAGAAATCGACCATCAAAAAGGCAAAGAAGAAAGCAGGCGTTATCTCACGAAAACGAGGCTTTCTGTGGTACTGGTCTTTGCCGATGGGCGATATACCGAGAGAATAAAAGCAGGCTGTCTGATGGCGGGACAGTCTGTTTTTATGATTGAGGTATCTAAAGGAGGTCAAGGGGGAACTCCCTTGCCCACGACATCTTTGCAGACGAAGTCTGAAAGTGTCATAGTGGGTTACACACATTCAAAGAATGTTGTGTAATGGCTTCGCCCTGTCTGGAAAGGAGAGCAAAATGGCAAAAAACAATAAGGCGGATATGAGTTGTGCAAGGGTAAAAAAGTACACCGCTTCTGATGTGAGTAAGGCAGAAAGACACAACGAACGCAAGAATGAAACCTATGAAAATATGAATGTGATTGTGGAACGAATACCCTTTAATGTGCATTTCAAAAAGCCGACAGCCCCGACCTATATGGAACAGTTAAAGCAGATGGAAACAGACGGTCAGGTGTCGCTTCGTGGGTTAAGGAAAGACGCAACGCTGTTTAATGAGATTGTGATTGATGTGAACACGATGTACTTCGAGCGTAACGGCGGTTATGAATACGCAAAGCAGTTTTATGAAGAAGCCTATCATTTTATTGAAGAAAAATTCGGTGCGGACAATGTTATATCGGCGGTAATGCACGCTGATGAAATCAATGTAGCCGCAAGCGAAGAACTTGGAAAAGAGGTTTACCACTATCATCTTCACGCTATGGTTCTGCCTGTGGTGGAGAAAGAAATCTTGTGGAGTAAGCGTTGCAAAGACGAGAAATTGCGAGGAACAGTTAAGGAAGTGGTTAATCAGATTAGCCATTCAAAGAAATGGAAATCGGATATTCCGCTGACCGATGAAAAAGGAAATCCGCTTCTTAGGAAGAACGGCAAGCCGATGTTTCGAGCTTCGTACAGCATACTGCAAGATGAATTGTTTCACTATATGACGGAACAAGGGTTCAAGGGCTTTCAGCGTGGCGAATACGGAAGTACAGCGGAGCATTTAACTTCCCTGCAATATCAAATCAAGCAGGATAAAGAACGATTGGAGAAGTTGCAGAAGCGTATTCAAAAGGAACAAGTCAAGTATGAGCCTGCCCGTAATGTTTCCAAAACATTAAACGAGATTGACCGTATGGGGCAGAAAACAATCACAGGTAAAATGGCAATCTCTAAAGAGGATTATTCTCAACTGACAGCCCTTGCCAAAGAGGGTATTACCAGTCGTGCGGAAATCAAAAAATTTGAGCAGAGTGCAAATTTTTACCGACAGAAGTATATGGACAGTGCAAACGCATTGGAACGAATGAAAACCAAATACAACGAACTGAAAGAAAAGTGCAGACCTTTTCTTGAAGCGTTGGAACATTTCCCCGAAGTTGCCAAACTTTTTACCGAAAAAGTGAAGCAACTTTTTTCTTTTAAGGAAGCACAGGAACGAGCCGAAAAAGAAGCAAGGGAAAAAGAAAGACAGGAGCGTATCAAGGCACGAAAGAGCAAGCGAGGTATGGAAAGATAACCTTTTCCATTATACTCACGACTTAATGACTTCTTGATATGTTCCGATGAAACAGGCTGTATTTGTGGGGTGTTCCAAACGGAATGCCCCACAGTCAATTTATAAAAAGGAGAAAATGATTATATGAAAGAGAATACTTTATCTTATACAACACGAATAGGCAAAACAACTTTTATTGTAAATGTGAAGCAATCGGAAAGTGCGAAGAAGCCTTTGAATACGGTGTTTCAAGAAATATGCAGACACGAGATGTTGGGAGATTTTTCAGCGGATAAATATTTGAATTTAGAAAACTTACAAAAATCATCTTGACAAACTCGTTCCCGAGGGAACCGGCTATCGGGCGCGCACTCGATTCTCCAAGTTTTTCAACCTGCCGGAGCTGATGAACCTGTTCAAAGAAGTGGCGGACATCAAGACCGCCGACCAACTGAACCTGCCCACCCCGGAGGTGGAATACCACAACATCGTGGCGCAGCCTACCGAACATCAGCAGGAAATGGT
>OHNI01000367.1_pt1 | contig 15701 bp, 19 predicted proteins | sample 1569501 | NCBI WGS metagenome assembly OHNI01 (sample SAMEA3879542, study PRJEB24766) | human gut metagenome | biome: human-associated habitat; feature: feces | place: USA | collected 1985/1987
GTAGTGTCTTTAAAATCCTAATAAAAGTAAACTATCAGGCTTCTTGCTTTTTATATTCAAAAGTCACTCCGCTTTATACTTTTCAATTACTGTCAAAACCTCATTCATTTTTGAATCGTTAACATCAATTCTTAGAGTAACCGGCTTTGATAAATCGACACTAAACAATCCCAGGATTGATTTCGCATCTACGATATATTTTCCACTTATCAGTTCAAAATCGCCATCGAACATAGTAATCGTCTGGACAAATTACTGCACTTCCACCGATCCATACATTATCTCCAATCGTAACTTCCTTCCCATATTCATATCCGGAATTCCGTAAGCTCGGGTGAACAGTATGCCCTGCTGTGTATATAGCCACATTAGGAGCCAGCATACAGTTATCTCCTAAAATATATATTTATCTGCTCTGTATGCCATCTGTGCATCACGTCTATCTTTATTGTTCATCATACTTTCTTTCCTTTACACTTTGATTACTGTACCTATCCTTCTCATTTGTCTTTTATCAATGCTGTTATCTCTTCATGCTCCGGCATTACTCTCAATGCTCCCTTTCTTGTTGTCACAATGGATGCCGCCGCATTTGCAAACTGAAGCATCTCGAACAAATCCTTCTCAGACAGTGCTTCCAGACCCTTCTCCAATACCGCATTCAATACACATGCCATAAATGTATCCCCTGCCCCTGTTGTCTCAATGGTATCATCCCGAAGAAACGGCTCACAAAAAACACTTTTTCCATTGTAAAACGCTTTACTCCCGTTTTTCCCCATAGTCGCACAGACTAATGTAGGATGACTCTTTGCCAGAATTATTTCAATTCCTCTTTCGATATCATCTGTTCCTGTTAAAAATGCAATTTCATCATCTGATATCTTGAGAATATCACACTGGCTGATTCCATACCACATATGACGTCCTGCATCCTCTAAATTCTTCCATAATGGCGGTCTGAGATTCGGATCAAAAGAAATAAGCACATCTTCACTTTTCGCTTTTTCAACTGCCTTCTTTGTCACTTTTTCAATATGCTCATCTGTCATTGACAAGGTTCCAAAATGAAATATCTTTGTATCCGCAAGCATATCCTCGTGAACCTCATCCCAACGCAGCATCATGTCTGCTCCAGGATTACGATAAAAAGAAAAACTTCTATCACCATCTTTATCCGTATGAACGAAAGCCAGTGTGGTATGTACTGTATCATCTACCAATAGATTGTCCGTATTGATTCCCTGATTCCTTACAGCTTGTATCAGCATCTGTCCCAATGCATCAGCTCCTACTTTTCCAATAAATGCAGTCTTTTTTCCAAGGTTTTGCAGCATCGACAGCACATTACAGGGTGCTCCGCCCGGATTTGCCTCCAGCAATGGATTTCCCTGTGCACTTAACCCATTTTCTGTAAAGTCAACCAATAACTCACCCAAAGCAACAACATCAAATGTTTTCATATAGTCATCTCCCTAATCAACTACAATATCGTATTTCTGAATATTAACAACTGCCTTACCATCACACGCAAAACGAATTCCGTCAGCCTCTTTCCATATCTTTGGATCCCTGAAATGCTCTCTGCTAAAATGTTCCGGCAACATATCCCCCGTTATTACGGGATTTTGTTCCAACTTATTATACGTTTTTCCGTCCCCCAGCGCAAGACACTGGTTCTGATATGTAACCTTCTCCTTTTTTATTTCTTTTTCCATCACACCTGTGTAAACCAGAAGATGACCTTTCTCTGTCCCGATTCCTGAGCCGGAAAACATCCTGCTTCATCGTAAGCTTTGTCAGGAGCAAGTGCAACCGGTAATTCTCTCCATTTGATAAAATCTTCTGTTTCATAGTGTCCCCAGTGCATTGGTCCCCATACTTCGCTATATGGATGAAACTGATAAAACAAATGCACCTTTCCCTGATAAGCAGAAAAACCATTTGGATCATTCATCCATCCACAGGGTGGTGTAACATAGAATACCGGCAGCTTCTCTCTCGGTATACGATTCTCATCAATATATGTATTCACCTTTCTAAATTTATCCATATAAGCTCCTTTCTACAACACAATTGCTTCCTCTGTCCCGACATCAAAAAAATGCATTCTATGGGGAACAAATACGAAATCTGCTTCATCCCCAACCCTGCACAATTCATATTTTGAAACTCTGGCTACTGTTGTAGCACCTCCAAATTCAAAGTATAAATTATTTTCATTTCCCATGATTTCAGTATTATATGCCACAGCACTCATCTTATTTTCTTTGTAAACATCAATATTTTGAGGGTCAAACTTAATATCCTCGCCTCTAATTCCAAGTATCATCATTCTACAACATTCCAATTGTAACGATAGAGCGCGAAGATCAATATGTAAATAGTATCAATACTGACAACTATATGGGTGCCGTGCAAGCTACGAGCCTATTAATCAAAAATGACTGTGCTATCCTAATTCATGTTAACTCAGATGTCCCATCTTCAGTGCCTTCCTATGGTCGAATCAAAGGCTTTTCTGACATATGTGAACAGCACAATATCAAACATGAACTCATTCTTACAGACCTTGGAAACAGTTATAATGAAACCCAACAACGTATTAGCGATGTTTTTTCAACTATCAAAGAAAAATACCCTAATATGAGAAAAGGAATTTTTATGGCAAATGATACCCATGCCAACATTCTTCTCAACCTTCTCATGCGTGAATACGGTTGTCTCCCCGATGAATATCGTATCGTAGAATTCGATGATTCGCCGATTGCATCGGAAGCAATCGTCCCAATTACCACGATTGGACAGCAGATGGACAAAATAGCATATGAGGCAATGAACCTGCTTGTTTCGCAAATGAACGAAAGAAAAAAAAGAAAACCTGCACCTCAAACAGAAATCACTCATAAGGTAATAACTCCTATTTTGATCCGTAGAGATACTACGACATAACTTTTACTTCTACAAAAAGTCTTTCCACACGGAAAATAACTATACTCAACATGAGCAAGTAGCACAAATAGAATTCTCTCGCTTTGTGCTACTTGCCTTAGGGTATCAATACCTACCTTTCCCCTTCCTTTTCAGAATATAATCTCATTTTTATACCCCTGCATACTGCAAGCATTGCTTGCAGTACTGCCACCAATAAGTAGTTTGAAATTTTTTCTTTCAAACTTATTCTACTGTCTTTCATAATTCTTTTTACGATAATGATAGGTATTTATCCTTTGGAGCAGCGTCACGCTCTCATCTGTACTCTCATTGTCCCAATCCACACACAATACATTTCTGCCATTCATATATATCGGAAATTTAAACCGGAGACCTTTTAATATTCTGCCATCCTTTTGCTCTTCCTCATAGATAAATACATCAGACAGGAAGCTCTTCAAAAATGTCTTCTTTTCCAGATCTGTAAATTTATCATACAGCTTATCAAAGAATAAAAGGAACTGGTAAACATTATCTTCTGAGATTTTGTCCTGCCTGATATTATATAGTCTTGTTTCGACTTCTTCCATGGCATTCTCAATATCAGTGATTTCATCATATAGCTTGTCCAAACGTTCCTGCATGTCATTATATTTTTTGTCATAATTCTTATCGGATACAGATAAATGATCCATCTGGTCAGCAAGCCTGTTTTTCGCCCCGGTTGTCTGGCTCAGTCTGTCTTTTAATCCATCATATTCTCTGTCAAGCTCCGAAGTATCAATGCTGCTTCCTATCTGCTTACGGATTTCCTGCTCAAACTTTGGACTCTTCACAAATTTGCGGATAATTTCCTCAACTGCTGCATTAATCCTGTCCTCATTCCACTGTCTTTTATAAGTACAGCGGTGTCCGTCCACAAGCTTCCTGTGTTTGCAGGCATAATAAAAATAATCCTTATAATAGCCTCCATCCGGATGCTTCTTGCGGTTTACATTGCCATACATACCGCTTCCACATACAGGGCACTTAATAATCCCTGATAAAATATGTTCATGTAGGGGACTGTGTGTTTTTACCTGTAAAACACCTGTCTCCTGACGCTTTCTGTGTGCCTGATTCCACATTTCTTCTGATATGATTGCCTCATGGATTCCATCACTTAACAAGTAATCCTTTTGTTTTACGATATGATATTCATTTCTTGTACCCTGAATCTTCTCATTTTTTCTTCTTCCAAATGCAAGCTTACCACAATATATCGGATTGTCCAGCACACCCTTGACGAATGATGTAGAAAAACCTTCAATTGTGTTATTCTGGCGAAGCTTTTTCTTATAACCACTGTTATTTAAAAATGCAGCTATCGCAGCCATTCCCATCGTTGTATTGACGAATTTATCATATATAATACGGATAATCTCTGCCTCATCCTCTGCAATGATAAGCTCACCATTTACCAGCTGATAGCCATATGGTGCAAATCCGCCGTTCCATCTGCCTTCTCTCGCTTTCTGTCTGCGGCCTTCCATTGTCTGGACAAGGATATTCTCACGTTCTATCTCTGCAACCGCAGATAACACAGATATCATCAGCTTCCCGGCATCCTTAGAGCTGTCAATCCCATCCTCTACACAGATAAGATTAACCCCATAATCCTGCATTTTCTGCAATGACGATAAAACATCTGCGGCATTTCTTCCAAATCGTGACAGCTTAAATACCAGCACATAATCAACATTGTCTTTGCCACTTTCTACATCCGCAAGCATCTGCTTAAACTGTGGTCTGCCTTCCACGCTTTTGCCAGATTTACCCTCATCAGAATATTCACCAACGATAGACATTTCCTGATAATCTGCGTATTTTCTAAGCTTGTCCTTCTGTGCATCAAGGCTGTAGCCTTCTACCTGCATGGAAGTAGAAACTCTTGTGTATATGTAACATTTCTGCTGTTTTTTCATCAGATGTTATCTCCTTTTTACTTCCTTGGAAACCTCTTTAATGCTTTCAAGATATGCTTTTTCGACTGGCGTCAAAGTAATCTCCTGATATTTTCTGTATTCTGACTTTGCTTTCTCCAATGCCTGTTTATGACTTACAGAACCGGAACCAGTTAAAAGCTTTCTGTTTCCTGATGACAACACACTATCCAGCTGCTTTACATAATCATCCATATACATAGGTTTATGTTCAATTGCATTAATTTCTGCCAAATCAAAATAACCAGATACAAGATTGTTTAATACTTTGAGTTCATTTTCTTCAAGATAATTCTTTGCAATTCCTATATCCTTTAATGCTGGTAATTCACCTGAAAATGAAGTAAGTCCCATAAATGGCTTTTCTGCATCTGCCCGCTGATATATAACCTCTGCCGCAGTATGACCATGTGCTGCATAGTGAAGTTTATTCTGAACAATTTTAAAGAATCTAACAGACTCTTCGCTATGAGGATTGTAATCTACACTCGTAGCATACAAATCAAGAACCTGACGATACAAGACCTTTTCTGAAGATCTTATATCCCTGATTCTGTCAAGTAACTCTTTCCAGTAATTTCCTCCACCATTTCCTTTCAAACGCTCGTCATCTATCGTAAATCCCTTAATCATATATTCTTTTAACCGCTGTGTTGCCCACTGCCTGAATCTTGTTGCAATCACTGATTTAATACGGTATCCAAGAGATATTATCATATCAAGATTATAATGAGGAATCTGCCTTGTCACCTCACGATTTCCTTCTTTTCGAACCTGTCGGAAATTCCGACAGGTTGAAATTTCGTCTAATTCACCCTCCTCATAAATATGCTTAATATGTTCTACTACATTTGTTCGAGAAGTTTGGAATAACTCTGACATCTGCTGTTGTGTCAGCCATACTGTATCATCTTCTATTTTAACTTCTATATTTGTCTGCCCATCATCAGTCTGATATATAAGTATTTCCCCATATTCATCGGTTCCAATTTTATCTGCCATAAGCACCTCTCCAATCCATTACTTCTTAGTTATGAAATGTGAACACATGTGTTCACTATTTGTCCCAACTAAATCTTATCATCATTCCAACCGCTGTTCAACCAAAACTTTTTCCATTATACAGTGCAAAATAAAAGAGACTCCACTCGCCATGAATGAAGCCTCCTGATATATGTATGCATCCTACAGCATATTATCTGCAGGATGCCGGCTGCCTACGCAGCCTTTTTGTCCAGAAGCTGTTTTACTCCACCTAAGTAATAACAGAATCTGTCAAATTGTTTCTGCCTGCTTACTTTCTCGTCATCAATTGAATCCTTGATCATCATGCACATCTCTACTTCTTCTTTTATCTCCGGTGCATATTTAATAATCATGTCTGCAAGAAAGCTGCAGCAGCGTTCAAAATCCTTGTTCATTGCCAAGCCTCCTCAAAATATAATCCTGTGAATGATTCACAGAACATATTTTATCGCAAGGCTTTTAAAAATGGAATAGATTTTACCAAACGACAGTTTTCAAAAAACTTATCTGTCAAAAATTAATTTCTCCCACGGTTCATATCCTGCCATGTAGCCGAATTCTTCCTCATTTCTGAATCCTTCAAGAAGTTTTTCTTTTACACCATCTAATATAGCTTCATCAATATCTCTGAACTTCATATGCTTATATAAACCGGACTTTCTAAAATCATACATAGTACCCACATTATCAAGAAGATGTTTTACCACCTTATATGTTCCCTCTACATCTTTCCCTGCACATACAATATCAAGCATTGGCGAATACTCATTATATTTTCCCATTTCCAATGTATGGGCAACTGCCTGTACTTTCCCTGACAGAAATCTCGCATAACCGATATCATTTTCCCGCAATGCCAGTCCAGCCATTGTGGAAAGCACAAAATTAAGTGTACTAAAGCCGGAAAAAATAACATTTTCATATTTCTCATATGCTTCTTTGATTTTTCCCTGCTCCTGGAGTAATCTTCCCTGATAACAACTTTTCATAGGATCGTGTTCTGAAAAATAGTCCAGATATTTTTCTGCCTTGGCGTAATTCTTCTTACGTAAATAAAATCCAAATAAGGAATCTGCTGCATGATGCTGTATCTCTTCATTCTCATCATGTAGTGCCAGCTCATACCATGCGTTAATCTGCTTATCATATTTTTCCGGATTCGTGCATTTATCCGTTATTCTTCTTGCATCAAGCATTACCGCAGCCTGCCAGATAAGCATGTTACAATTCGGATATTCCTTTATAAGTCTCAATGCCCATTCATAAGTCTTTTCATAGCCTTCTTCTGAAAACATCCTGTCCATCTTCCTGATAATTTCTTCGATTTCAGTATCTGAAAGATATTCATGAAAAGAAAGTAATGTATCAAGCGAAATATCAAACAGTCTCGCAATTGGTGCCAGCAGTTCAATATCCGGCTTGGAATTACTATTCTCCCATTTGTTTACAGCCGGTGTCGTCACGCCTAATCTGTTTGCCATCTCCTCCTGCGTCATACCAGCTTCTTTTCTATATTTTTTTATAACAACGCCTATATCCATTTGCTTCATCTCCTAAAAAATTCAAAAGCTTTTGTATACTCAGCATATCAGATTCATATAGATTGCACAATTGAGCAGCGTTTAATTTTTATTCAATTTAATTAACCAGCAGGAAATGTCGTATGATTAATCTACTGTTTTGGTTGCTTTGATACTTCTTAGGTTGACGGCTAGATACGCATTAGAGATGTCTCCATCCAAATGCTGTTCTAGCAAGGGATTTTTCCCTTGAACCCTTTGTTTATTATATGTAGTGGCGCTTTTTGCCACCATTTTATCATTTTGGTGGCGCTTTCCGCCCCCACTTTACGATTTTGACGGCGCTTTTTGCCACCACTTTTTATGTTCTGATTTCATTGTAATCTTGTTTAGATTCCAGATTTCAAAAACGGGTGTGCAAAATGGAGCCATTTTTGAATTCCGGTGAAGTTTAGATTTACCATACATACAAATTATAAGTTATTTACTTCTCTTCATACTTTTTAACGATAACTAAACTATAAGCAGCCATAATTACAATTGTTTCCACCATCACACCAATAACCGACAACAGAACGTATGGTGTATTTTGACCTTCTAACAGCGGAATTCCTAATATAACAAAAATGATTCCATAGATTATAAACAATAGTCCGCTCGCACGATTGTAACCTTTCACATCTTTTACTTTTATTGTTTCGGTATTAGCCCAGAATCCAACGGGATTCTTAGAAAACATATCTTTTATTCCTAATCCAATTATAAACACTCCAAAAAGTGACCATATAACAAACCCAATCATATTGTTTCTCCTTACAAATCGGATTAAAAGCCACCATAATGAGACAATGTCTCTGTTGCAAATTCTGTACCAACTCTCATAGCCTCGTAAATATCACCAGTTAACATATGAGAACACACAAAGCCTGCATGGTAGCTATCTCCGCAACCGGTAGTATCAACTATTTCTAAAGCTTCATCAGCCGGGACAAAATACTTTTCACCATTATAATATGTAACACTTCCTTTATCAGCTAAAGACACATTAAATAGTCCTTTATACTTCTTCGAAAATGCTTCAAATATCGGAAGAATTGATTCCTCTCCACTTATCAGGAAATAATCTATATATGGTGCATATTTTTCCATCTCCTTAAAATTACGATATTCTACAAAATCCACAGCCAATCTGAAGTTATTATTCTTTTTTAAATCTATAATTTGTTCAAAACAGCCTGCCCAGAAATGTATAAATACAACCTCTGATTTTTTTATAAAGTCCAATTCGTCTTGATTCAATATCATTTTATCAACAATATCACCCGTCCATGAATCATCTTTGTAATATCTGTCACCGTCAGCCGTAAGATATGTACGATTATTTGCAGTTACTTTATCCTCTTCAACTCTTACATGGCTTACATCTATTCTCTTATCAGAAATAGAATCCATAATAAATTTTGCGTAGGAATCCTGTCCAACCGCACCCAATATTGAAACATTAAACTCCTCAAATTTTGATGCATGAACTGCAAAATTAAGGGCTTCACCACCTGCACGCAATTCATCTGTTCCATCAAAAACATCTACACAGAGGCACGGAAGTGCCACTAAATTTATCATTCTTGTACCTCCCTAAATTCCGATTTTTCAAACACTCTGTTTTTAGTGCCTTTTCCAATATAGAAAATTTGCTTACTGCGTGGATCTATGAGTCCATACACATAATAATCTCCAAGTGAAAGAAGGCTCTTCTCTGAAAATCTATCCATGCATTTCTCCTAGTGTACATTCTTTATTCCTTTGTTCGTATCCAAATCAAAGCCGACCTGCCAAAATCCCATATCTATCATTTTCATTTGTGGATATGGCATACCTTCAACTTCCATCTTTTCTCTGACAGGTTTGAGTCGGTCAGCGTTTTTCTCATAAAAGTTGACAAGCTGCATTATAGACCTATATTCTTTTAATATGTTCATTTATCGTTCTATGATGGCCTGTTCATATGTATCTTCTGTAAATAAACTTGGCATAATAATCAGCACCCCTTTACTTTGTATTGCCATACTTGGCATTAATTCGGTCTATTTCTTCTTTGATGATATTTCCAAAAGTGCGATCATCTATTTGCTGGCTCTCCGCTGCCGCAACTGATTTATCAGCAAAGGCATCAAATATAGCCTGCTTGCTTTCCAAGGTTGACATGATTTTTTCATCAACTGTCCCCTCGCATAAAAGGCGATACACAAGAACATTTCTTGTCTGTCCCATACGGTACGCTCTTGAAATAGCCTGATTTTCTATGGATGGCTTAAATTGAGGTTCACATAGCACCACCACACTAGCAGATTGAATATTTAATCCAGTTCCCCCGGATTGTATTTGAGCTACAAGAACAGTTCCTGCCGGAGCCTTATCAAATTCATCAATAATTTCCTGTCTTCGTTGCGGTGTAACAGATCCATTGATTGGATTAGTACACCGATTTCCAAGCAACATCGTCACCTTGCGAATTGTATCCAAAAAGAAAGAAAACACGATTACTTTTCGATCTTCAGATTCAGCTTCCTCAACAAGTTCTAACAGCCTTGAAGCTTTTGAAGAATCCTTTAAGTCATCTACATTCCAAGATACTCTTCTTGCTTCTGCATAATTTTTTGATAAAACGGCATGCTCATAAGCAAGCTCTTCATTATGTGATAAACTACACCACTCTTTGCTTTCAATCAGATCCGGTAACTCTGTAAGAACATCTTCTCGTTTCCTGCGATAATAAACTGGCGCAACCGCCTTTCTAAACTGTGGAGCCGCAGACATAAATGCCATTCCCTGAATCTGAGATGCAATGTGTGGTTGAAGGATACGTATTAGAGAAATCATTTCTTCAACTTTGTTTTCCAAAGCTGTACCTGTCATGAATAGCAAACGCTCTGCGTGCATACTGATATTCTTTACATTTATACTTCTTCTTGCTTCTGGATTTTTTATGTAATGAGCTTCATCGACTACCAACATCTTAAATTTAAAATCTTCTGGCAGTTCAAAATACGCTGTGGTTTCATACGTGGTAACCGCAACTCCACCACTCTTGATCCAAGATTGGAGCGCTGCTTTACGGCCGGTACCATGGATTTTTGTGACACTAAGTAAGCTCATTTTTCTTATTTCACGGCACCAATTTGTAATGACACTGGCCGGGCAAACAACAACAAAGTGCGTTCCTCCCGTATTACGAAGTGATACCATCGTCGCAATAGCTTGAACTGTTTTTCCTAAGCCCATTTCATCGCCAAGAAGGATTCTTTCCTGATGAAGCGCGTATTTTACACCCCATTCCTGATAACGTCTCAATTCACACAAAAGTCCCTCTGGAAAGAAACATTCCTCTTGGACTTCTCGTGCAAGATCCTCTGGCAATCCGTACATTGAATCATCATTTCCCAATACACCTGGATTGATATCTTCCAGATCATTGAAAAATCGAACAGAATTCGTTGAAAAATCCTGCCAAGCATCACTATTTGAGCTTCTATCAATTACATCAGCGCTGGAAATTTGAGTTTCCGCTTCACTTCCATAGTCGCCATCGATAAAGCCAATTAGACTGTTATACGCTTCCGTAGCCTTTTGCTTTTTCGTTTTGGATGAGAACAACCACTTCAGAGTACCCGTTGAAGAATTCAGATCTTCCACAGCATAATCGATTGTTTGCTTGTTTTTATTAAGCAGCTGTCTGCATTCATCTGCAACTTTTTGACTTCGACGATATTGCGATAATGCAAGCACAAGTGCTGTTGCCTCTCTGGAACGATTGTCTGTGCTTAACCTAATTTTTACTCCCTGTCTTGCCTTGGAAACAATATCATTTACGATGCTTTTAATTGAGTACGCAGCATCTTCACTTATTCCATGAACAGAAGCAATAGAGTATACCGATGCAGTTGATATATCAGCTATCGTTCTATAACCATAGTCTCTTAATGCTTTTACCCGAATGCCTCTTTTATCTCGATTAATTTCCTCTATCGGAATATCGGAAAGAACTTTCAACACTTCCTGTGCTACTAACGCATCTGACGCCTCTTTTGCCTTTGTACGGTATTTCTCCACAGAGGATACAGCATTATTCAGTTTTTCAATTATGTTTTGATGCCGTTCAATTATTCGCTTTGCATCAGTAGCGCTGAATGGTCTTGACATGACTATACTCCTCTATAATTTTATAAATGAGAATTTGTTTGTACAATGTTCAAGATATAACTGTTATTATGTCTTGATTAGAGTACAAACTCATATAAGAGGAACTTCCTCGGTACTCCAATATCAACATATGTGATTTCAACCTTATCCACATACTTAAATCCAAACGACATATACATTTTCTGTGGAATATCATTTCCCTCTATGCAATCAAGACGAATTGATTTAAAGTTTCTTTCCCTTGCTGTGTCTATTGCGTGTTGAACTAACTGCTTCGAGTATCCACGACCTCCATATTTCGGAAGGACACGCAAGGCATGAAGAACTACTGTCTCGTTATCATTTGCTTCAATAAGCCATTTAACTGCGTGATACGCCTCATCACGATCATGATTCATAATATACGCCGCAACAATTCGACCATCTTCAATACCGATAAACTGATTTCTCTCTTTGATTGCATCTTTGATCATTTCATCTGGAGGGAAACCACCTTTATCTCCCTCCGGCAGAAAATCTTTTTCGCTCAAAACTTTACACATACCATCATAAAACTGTCGCAATTCTATAAAATTTTTCTCTTCTGCATATCTGATAATCATAGAAATCTATCCCTCCAACTTCCGCTTTGTATAACCTCTCTTAACATCTAATCCGAGGTCACAACCTGACACACATTTTGCAGTAGATATGTTTCCATATAAGAAAACCGAGCTTTTTCAGAAGTCTGGCTTCAAATCCAAGCCTCCGAAAAAGCCCGGAAATACGCCGCTTTCTGGCACTTATTTATCTTTCCTTGACATCAAAATCACTGTCTCCACATGCACCGTCATTGGGAACAGATCGACCGGCTGGATTCTCTCCGCATGATAACCATGAGCGGTCAGATAGTCCAGATCTCTGGCAAGCGACTGCGGGCCGCAGGAAATGTACACGATACGGTTTGGTGACAGCCTGCAGACAGAGGATAAGAATGCTTCATTACTGCCACTGCGCGGCGGATCCATGATAACAACGTCTGCCTTTTCTCCCGCCTGTGCCATTTCTACCATATACTCGCCTGCATCGGCGCAGGCAAATTCGATATTTTTACACTGGTTATGCTTTGCATTCTCTCTGGCATCCTTGACAGCTTCTCTGTTCAGCTCGATTCCCAGCACAGAACCTGCCTGTCTGGATGCGATCAGACCAATCGTTCCGATTCCGCAATATGCATCGATCACTTTATCCTTTTTCGTCAGCTTTGCCAGCTTCAACGCTTCCCTGTACAAAATCTCCGTCTGCAAAGGATTCACCTGATAAAATGACTGTGGTGACAGCCGAAATCTGACACCGCACAGACTGTCATAGATAAAGCCCGGTCCATACAATACAATATCGCGCTGTCCCAGCACCATGGTCGTTTTCTTGTCATTGACATTCAGCACGATCGTTGTGATCTCCGGGTGCAGCTTTAAGAGTGCCTTTGCAAAATTATTTTTGGATGGCAGGATTGGGGAACGCAGCACAAGGATTACCATGATCTCTCCCGTTGCATGCGAAACACGCACCATGATGTGACGGAGCAATCCTCTGTCCGAATCTTCATCATACGTTTTGATCTTAAAGGATTTTAAAAGCCCGCGGATCGACTGGATGATCGCATCTGCTTTTTCGTTTTCGATCAGACACTGATCAACACGTACCAGTCTGTGTGATTTTTCCTGATATACGCCCGCAATCGGCTCTCCCTTTTCATAGCCCATGACTGCATGTACCTTATGGCGATAATGCAGCGGATCTTCCATACCGATGATCGGACTGACTCTCGCAAATTTACCAAGCAATGCCTTCAGCTCTTTCTGCTTTCTTTCCAGCTGCTTTTCATAAGGCATATCGATAAACTGGCATCCGCCGCATTTTTTCGCATAAGGGCACCGGCTCTTCTGTACTGTCTTTCTGTTTTCATCCTGCTTACATTTTGCGTGATATTCTTTCTTGTATCTCTCGTTCTTTTCCTGCATAACTGTCCTTTCTGTTTCTCACAATGCATCCCCAAACATTGGAATAAAGCTTTCCTTCGCCGTATCTCCCTCTTGTATGAATGCATTTTCCACACCCAGGGAAATTGCATAATCCACAAGCCTGTCATACTCTCTTCTGGTAACCTTACGAGTTAGCTCCGGGTAATTTTCTAATGCCGTTACGGGTGTATACTGATTCATCAGGCTGATATAAATCCTGTCTCCATATGTTTCATGCAAATATTGCACGATCTGTTTTGCTTCTCTGACCTTTCCGGGCAGAAGCAGATGTCTGACAATAACACCCTTCTGTATCTTGCCCTGCGCATCAAATACACATGCACCGGTCTGCCGCACCATTTCCGCTATCGCAGTCTTTACCACATTTGGATAATCTGCCGCATGGGAATAACGCTGTGCTGTTTCCGGCTGTATGTATTTAAAATCCGGCAGATATACATCGATCAATCCTTCCAGCTTTCGCAGTGATTCCAACGTTTCGTAACCGCTGCAGTTATAGATAAAAGGAAGCGTAAAACCTTCTTTCTTTACTTTTTGAACTGCCCAGACGATCTGCGGCAGATAATGATCCGGTGTGACCAGATTGATATTATTCGCCCCCTGCTCCTGCAACCGGTAAAAGAGCTCTGGCAAATGTTCTTTTGAGATCTCCTGCCCCATTTGACCGTTTGAGATCTGAAAGTTCTGGCAGAACACACAATGAAGGGAGCAGCCTGCAAAAAAGACTGCCCCCGATCCTTCTTTTGCTGAAATACAGGGTTCTTCCCACATATGCAAGGCTGCCCGGCTGACCATTAACCGATCGCTGCTCTGGCATACGCCCTTCTGTCTGCTCCGGTCGACCCGGCAATTGCGCGGGCAAAGCGTACATGACTGAAATGTCCCCACGATTTCCCTCCTCTTTTCGGTGCTAACGCACCTATATGCGAACTCCGTTCGCGGCGTCTGCATATATTATACATCATCCGGTATTATTTTAACAGTAGCATATGTTTTCATGCACGCAGGAGATCATATGATCCTCTTTTCTGTCGTAATAATAGACATGATCCGCCAGGACTTCTTTCGGATCCACCTGTGTATGGTTGACTTCTGCAACCATATCATTCAGGTTCGTATCTTCCGTTCCACTTTCCGGGACAAGTATTACCTCATGAATACTGCTTGGAATCACATACAGATTTTTTCGGATCGTTTCCGCAAAATTCCGGATCACCCCTGGATATGCCATCGTCGCTGCTCCGTTCATTTTGATCGGATTGGACATAATATACATTGGAATTTCATTTTCAAATAAATCCTCTTCCATCTGTCTGTCCTTCATCATTTCCCGCACTACATCCTGCATTCTGCGGATCGTTGCAGGCAGAAGCCTCGGTGTATTTTCCAATGCCTGTCTGAACAGCTCTTCTTTCGTGATCTGCCACATTGTCAGATGAGAATTGTGGATCAGTATCGTTGCATGATGAAATGGCATATCCTCCAGCAAATAATAGAATACCATAGAAAGATCCATGTAAGACAAAGAAGGAACCTGTTTTAAAAGCTCCTCATTTTTCTCCCGGTTGACCAGCTTATATACGATATGCTTTTTTGCATTTTCAAATGAAAGGAAAAACGAAATATCCATGCTTTTGTATGTCTTGCACCGCTCCAGCTCTTCTATCACTTCCTCCGCCAGAGCACGCAGTGTTTCTCCTTGCAGAAATCTGTCATAATATTCCCTCATATAAACAGTCGGAGAGATATTCACCCCTTTTTCGATCAATGTGATTCCTTCCTCCTGTATTCCATTATTTTTCCATATAGTATGAGACTGTACATTTTTCATTTCTGTACTTACTTTACTTTTGATAAGGGTAACCATTTGATTTGTAAATTCTGTGATTTGCATATTTTCCTCCTGAGATTTGAATGGTAGATGCCCTGAATGGCATCCGATGATTACTTTGTTTCTATTACAGAGACGAGATACGCTCTGCGAATCTCGCTCTGATTAGCGGTCGTCAAATGCA
>OHNI01000375.1_pt1 | contig 15540 bp, 15 predicted proteins | sample 1569501 | NCBI WGS metagenome assembly OHNI01 (sample SAMEA3879542, study PRJEB24766) | human gut metagenome | biome: human-associated habitat; feature: feces | place: USA | collected 1985/1987
TGTAATGTATCTTCAAATAATAATTGAAAACAGATTGGAATAGGAATGGCACATGCTGTAACATATATAATTCGAAGTATAACTTCCTTAAAATACTTCTTTACAGGAAGTCCGACATGCCCCCCTAGATACAAAACTCTAACCAATAAAGTTAATATATTAAGCCCAACTTTTGCAATAATTACATATACAGGAGAAAAATCAAAATACAATAACGCAAATGAGACAGGTATATTCAATGAAATCAATATTGATATAAGAATCTGATAGTTACGAATTTTACCTGTAGCCTGAACAGAGTTCCATAATGGTCCAGACACAGCATCAATCATACAAAATATTACTATCAACTGAGTAAATTCTACTGCATACTTAGGAATAACTGTTAACCAAAATTCAAGAATAGGTCTACAACATAAAATCAAAGGAAAACCTATTAAAAAGATTAAGAAATAAGAAAATCGAGATGTACGAAAAATAAGTGATAAAAAATAGTTCCTATTTTCTTCAGCATACGATTTTATAATCTGTGGAACAAATGCTGTTTGAAAATTCGCAATAAATGTATTTACCGCAGCATGTACTTGATGAGCAATTCCCATAGCTGCATTTACTGCAACACCACAAAAGACATTAATTACAATATTTACCCCTTGATTAGAACCAACATTTGCAAGACTTCCAAGCATACTCCAGCCAGAAAAACAAACAAGTTCTTTGTATAGTTTTGCATCCCAAAAAAAAGAATAATGGCTAACTGAAAATTTTTTATTACAAAAATATTTATATGCTAGATTCATTATTAATACAACAACAAACATCAATATTGAGTATAATATGAGCTTATCATGTTGCACTATCAATAATAAATACACTAACAAAAGTTTTAATACAGCTTCTACAATACTAATATAGGCATAGAATGACATCCTTTCGTAAGCAATAATGATAGCATTATATGGAATTCGTAAAATACTTACACAACAACTAAGAATTGAAAAATGATATACCCATAAAGCGGCAATAAACCTATCCTTTGGAATATTTAACTTAGTATATACAAAATACGCTCCTATAGTTTCTGCAAGTACAACAATTAACAATGCTATTGTAATATAAGCTGTTAGGCTCATACTGAATATTCTCTTCACTCCATTTATATTCTTACGTCCCAATTCATAATTCAAAAAACGTAAAGTAGCAGAAGACATTGCAGAATTCAAAAAAGAGAAAAGAACAACTACCGAACCTACTATATTATAAATTCCAAAATCCGTTTCCCCCAAAGTTTGTAACACAACACGACTAGTATATAGTGTAAAAAAAATGTATTCTTAGCTATACGCTTATTACTCTCTGTTACAGAAGACATAAATAATTTATTTCAATATAGTGAAGGAAAATCCACAAAAGAATCTTCAAAACAATTTAATACACGATACATATTCTGATCTTCATGTACATCAAAATCGACAAGCCCATTCAGAATTACATTATTACTACCCAATATATTAGAATAATAAATTGTACTTTTCAGATTCCCATATTTTACCTGTCTATTAGCCTTAAATACACGGAGCAACTTTTTATTACTCCACTGCATTGGAATTTTCATATTATATCCAAAAATCCTATTTTCTCTTATATCCCAAGAACAATACTTATCTCCTGAAAAATATTTAGGGCAATTAGTGAAACTACAACCATCAATAATATATGAATTATTCTCTGAAATGATACAAGAATAATATTTGTCATTAGTAGGATATATCATTTTTCCCATTCTTATTTCACCATTTTCATCAAATCTATCACCAATTCTATATGGTACTATATCCTCAAAATAACACCCCCTTATTATTACATGACTAGACTGACTTCGATTGTAACCACAATTAAATCGAATTCCAAAACAACCTAATTTATCATATATCGCTTTATCATATTTCCCCCAACCTATTTTATAAAAATTACACCGATTAAATTCAACCATTGCAAAATTCGAATTACTAATAAAATAGGCGCCAAAATGACAATACTCAAAAGTACAATTATCAAAATAATTCGCTGTACAGTAATACATTTCATTACCACCTGCTGTTATCTGATTCATAAAAATACCACCAATACAGCTACTAAACTTGACATTCTCAAACGTACATCGATTTAACCCCGTTCTTGACACCCCGTCCCATTCCTTATATATGCAATATCTCCAAAGATATAACATCGAGTTTTTAATTGTCAAAGTTCTTGCTTCATTTGAAAAATGGAAACAGTCAGTACCATCTTTTGATGAACCATGATAAAAATTAAAGCCATCAAAAGAAACCTGATTATCGGCAATAATAAACATTGGCTTACCAATACCAGTGAAAACTAAACGAGAACCGATATTTTCTTCTGAGTAATTATTATAATCATTTTTATTACTTAAACTTGCAAAGTTATAACCACGAGATATAGTTACAGTGTTATCAATACGATAATATCCACCTAAAAAAAGTACTTCTTTATGCCTATAATTTGATTGTAAAACTCTATTTATAGCTTCTGAGGAGTCTTGCCCTTTTTTACATTCCGCTAAAGTCTTATATGCTTTCCCCCCATACCATTCAATAGGAATTGAACGATTTACCAACTCTCTGCATATTAAATCATCAAATATTTGCACAGCATCAGCTTCAACAACAACCTGTCCAACAACTTCACCATTTTTCAAAGCCCCACCCCTAAAGATTAGAACACAATTATCTGGAACTCTTATTGTCTTTTTATCTAGATTTAACGTTGATTCTATTATGTATCTTGCATTTGGCACATCTAACATTTCTTGTTTAAGAATTGTTCCACTCAAAACCAATTCAATATTTTTACATTTATTCATATTCCTATTTGCCCCTTCAACATTATGAAGAAATAAAAAAGTTAGAATACAATACAGTAAAATATTTTTTAGAGATACCTTTTTCATCTTAAGTAATCTACAATAATCAGTCTATTATATGTTCTTTTTTTGATTAAAGCATTAGCTCGACACCCTGAAATCTAAACAGTAACAAAACTGTTAATTACTGTCCAGTACTTAGCAATCCATGAGCTTTAGAAACAAGTCTTCGTTACGTTTACAGTTATCCTTTATATGCTTTCACCTGTCACTTATATCCCAATATAACTCTCTCCTATAACAATTAGGAATGATAAACATTTCATATATAAATAATGATATCCTTGTACTATAAAAAATAAAACATTTTATTTCCCACACAAAATATTTAAATAGATTCTACTGTACAGAATACAAATCCATTTGATAATCAAAATCTAGTACGATATCTTTCAAACACTCTCTCTGCATATCCTTTGCTGAAAGAATTACTTTCTCCATTGAAATTTCCCAATCAATCTCCAAATCTGGATCAAAAAGTTGAATGCCTCCTTCGCTTTGTGGAGCATAAAACTCATCACATTTATACTGAAAAACAGCTTCATCACTTAACACCGCAAAACCATGAGCAAACCCCTTAGGAATAAAGAGTTGTCGATGATTATCCTCACTCAGTTTTATTGCTACGTGCTTACCAAAAGTAGGAGATCCCTTTCGAATATCAACAGCGACATCTAACACACAACCTTTAACACAACGTACTAATTTACTCTGAGCATAAGGAAACTTTTGATAGTGAAGACCTCTTATCACACCATAAGAAGATTTACTTTCATTATCTTGTACAAAACGTATAGGGCGTACTTTCTCATCAAACTCTTTCTGCGAAAAAGATTCCAAGAAATAACCACGACTATCTAAAAATATGCAAGGTTCGATTATCACGACACCTTCTAATAAAGTAGGAATTATATTCATTTTTATTTTAAATATCACAATAAGCTTAACATTAAAACACTTATATTTATTCGTAAAACTCAGTAAATTTTGTTTCACGTATAATTTTTTATGTTCAAGCCACAAATCACCTCAATACAATTAAGATACTTATCTAATTAAAACTAGAGGGGAAGAAACACTAAGTTGATTTATATTAATTATAGGAATCTTCGCGCAGATTTATATTAAAAAATAGCATTACCTCCCACTCTAGTTATATAATAGTAATTTACTTATTTCATTTTTTCAATCTTGCTGTATCTCTCTTTTTTTACTCCTCAAACTTATAAAGACTCCCCTTCCAAACAATATCCAACCAATACAACTTGTTCCAGTCAGAAATATAATTCCAAGAAGCATAAGAGTTTTGCGAGGCTTTGAAGCTCTTATTGGAATAGTTGCAGGCTCAATTATAGTATACACAGGCGTAATTTCCTGCACCTTCGCCTCTGCCATTTGTAATTGTTGTGCTACGGATGTATAAACTTGATATGCCAAACGCATTTCATTTTCCAACCGTTCTTGTTCAGCACGATAACTCAATAGGATAATATTCTTGTTAGCATCAGCAAACTTTGCATAATTCTCTTGAGCTTTCTCATACTCCTTCTTTTTTCTTTCAAAAAGTTTTTTTTGAAACTGAAAATCTTGACGTGCTTTGGTCGTTCGATATTCCGTAATATAATCTTGCAATCGACGCACCACAGTATCAGTAAGACAAGCCGAAATACGAGCATCTTGCATCGTCACTGATAAAGTAGTAACTCCTGTCTTTTTATCAACGGAAACACTAATACGCTCACTCAACTCTTTTGCAGTATCAGCTTCTTCTTTCGTTAAATGAAAAGGGTCAAAAATTCTATCATTATCTACCTCATCATCTGCAAAGAGCGAAATAACCCAACCAAGTGCCTTAAAAGGCGCAGATGTTACCAGTGACCACCATGGCATACGTTGATGCTCATTTAAATAACAATAAAGCGTAGTATCAATTTCTTCATCCAAGTCCTTGACTCGAACCTTAAATAGCTCTGTTATAAAAGGAGTAGAACTAACAATATCAGGATACAAATCAGGATATATTGCATCCGCAGTAGATGTAGCATTAAGATTAAGACCTGCCATTGCTGCCAATGATGAAAGTCCACCTGTACCTTTATTGTCTGATAATTCAGGTGCAATCATAGTGCTCGCTGTATACTCTTTAGGAATACTAAATGCGATCACTAACCCAATCAGTACAGAATATCCACATACTTTCAATACAAACTTACGCTCTGCCCAAATCTTTAGTCCAAGTTCCAGCAAATCTATTTCTTCTTCATGTTGTGAAGACGTTTTTTTTTGAAGTTCCTCATTCATATAAATTATCTCTTATTTAAAAGCATTTGCCAAAGTTGCCACCATAGCCGCTATCGTAGCAGTAGTAGAACTGATACCCAATATTTCTGCAAATTTCATGTGCTGCTTCTCAGCCTTACTAGGTACTACAATTTCACAACCTGGCTGTATCAATTGACTATCACCGCGTCTTGCACGTGCCACTGTACCATTCAAATATATGATGTACGCTTTCTTCTTCTTTGCCATATTACCATAGCCACCAGCCATATTGATATAATGTTTTAATTTCGCACCTTTCTCCCAAGCCACCGTATTCGGATACATAACCGAACCGCTAATCTTAACAGTATTGACAAACTCAGGAATATAGATCACATCACCTTCGCGCAAAACAACATCATAGTCGCTACCCGGATTAGCCAAAGCCTTCTCCATATCTATACCGACGGTATATGTTTCTGTTATAGCCAACTTAGCAACAGATATGCTGTCTTTGCCCTCACCATTACGTGCCATACGCAGAGCATCCCTCTCACGGCGACGCTCTTCATCGTTCATTCTGCGAATAAGACGACCGCCTTTTATGTAAGCATCCGGAGTTATACCACCCGCACGTTTTATCAAATCACTCAAACGCTCGTTCTTTTTCAAAAGCGCATAACTTCCACTAAACAACACTTCTCCCGATACTGAAACGGTACGTTGCACCTTATAGGCCGGACTCCTGCGGATCTGAACCATATCAAACGGCTGCAAATAGAAATCCGCATCCCCTATCACCAAACCGTCTTTTATATCAAAAGCAAACGTTTCCGCCAATTTACTACTGTAAGCAGTACTCTTAGGGTTTTTAATACGGCGCGTCACACTCACTCGCGTAGTAGCCGCTGCCTCACGCAAACCGCCAGCCTGAACAACCAAATCCTCTATAGTCATCTTGTCCGAATATAGGAAGGTTCCCGGATTTAGAACTTCACCATATATTGATACGGTCTCTTCCTCCTTCAGATCATTCACACTGGGGATATAAAGATGGTCATCCTTTTGCAAGGGAATATCTGCAACGGTACCATTGAGTAAATCGTTCAAATCAATAGCTATAACTTCATGAGAAAGATCCTCATGTTCACGATCCAATAATACACGATTCAAAAAGGCATCGCCACGAAGCCCTTCAGCTTTCTTTATCAACTGTTTTACCGTGTTTACCTCTCCGTCCAACTGATAGAGTCCCGAACGGTAAACAGCACCGCTAATCTCAACTTTGTTTTCAAAGCGGTCGAGTACGGCATCAACGGTTACAAGATCACCGTCATCCAGACGGAATACGGAATAATCCATTTCATCTACATTGAAAACCTGATGCTCACGTCCGCTCTTACGGATAAGACGAATGGCTTTCTTATAGGAATCTCCAGTAAAACCACCGGCATATTCCAACAAATTAGCGACAGTTTCCGTAGGCTTCATTTCGTAGTACATTGGACGTTTCACCTTTCCAACGATCTCCACCAGAGATTCATAAGGATTCACAATGATAACGTCGCCTTCTTGCAAGCGTATATCGTCATTCATCTTACCCTTCATGATAAACTCATAGACATCAAGATTTTCTATAGTCTTTCCGTTACGCACCAACTTTATGCCACGCAAACTACCGATTTTATTAACACCACCCGCACGGTACAATGCATGAAAAACAGTAGAAAAAGCAGAAAGAGAATAAGTACCCGGAACGGAAACCTCTCCCATGATGTTTACCTGAATAGTACGCGTGTCGCCAAGCGTTAACCGAATCTGAGAGTTAGGCTCATTGCCACCAATACCCGAATAAATCTTAGAAAATTCACGTTGCAAATATTGGTTGGCTTCCTTCACCGTCATCCCATTCAAATGAACCGGCCCCAGATCCTTAACCTGAATATCACCTTCAGGACTGATCGTCTGGCGGATTGTATTTTCCGAAGCACCCCAGATATCTATAATCACTTCATCACCGGGGCCCAAACGATAACTTATCGGAGTGGCAAGATTAGCGCTGGGTTCAAAGCTTAAATTGGTATTTCTGAATAAATTGTGACCGAAAATCTGCCTGGTAGACATTTCCAAATGAGCTTTGCTATCCTGCTTTTCATCAATAACAGCCTTCTGGTCTTCCAACTCTGCAGCTTCATAAGATGAATCCAAAGCCACGGCGTGTTTACGCATCTGGTTGGGCTTATTACCTGTACCTTCAGCAGTACTGTTGGTAGCCTCATACCTGGACTTAATCCGCAATACCTGCTCCTGGGTCACACCACGGCGAAGCAGTTCAGTAGTCATTTGCTTCTGGGATTTTCCTGCTGCTTGTGCATTCTTTACATACTCAACAACCTGTTCATCAGACATGCGTTGGGCATGAACAAAACCGGATAAAGTAAAAAGACAAAAGATAAATAATAATAATCGACGCATAGTTTATATATAAAGATAATTATTCTTCATGATGATTTTCTCATTCATCAATATATTCCCAAGGATAAGGATTATCCACTACATTCTGGAACTCGGCGATAGCTTCCTGTTGATCGGGAGTAAGTGATGCGGAATCCCAGGAAGCAATGATGGTACGAGCTTCATCAGCCAAGGGATCGTCAAAAACCTCACCATAGCAGGCAGTTAGTAAACGGAGCTTCAACAAAGAAGCCGGAAGTGAATCGAGGATATTCCAGCAACGGTTTAAAACTTCCTGAACATGTATTTGCTTTTCACCATGATCGACAAATGAAGCGTTGTAACCCATCAGAAGAGCCAGACAAACATTTGCCTGTTCTTCCACAGTAGAACCTTTGACACCGGAATTATACAAAGCCGTGGTCAGGCGGTAAACTTCACCGTTACGGCGGGACAAGTCATCGCTATAGACCGGACTCCCGTCCATGCCTAAATACATCAGCTCGTGCGCTGCACGCTGAAGAGAAACTATTTCTTCGGAAAGAGTCATAAAGAATTATGATTTTGGAGTTATCAACTGTCAATTACCTCTATAAGGTCAGGATGGATAGTAGCCATGGCAACGGCTATGACACCTTGTATCGCAACAACTACACGACGATCGCGAGCCCCTTTTACTTTCAGGAAAATACCTTCCTGACCCTCGAAGTCACCTCCCGTGATACGAACTTTTGTACCTTTAGATAAATTCAGTTCATCAGGTTGAAAATACATGAGATGATCATTGTAAGTACCGGCTACAGCAATAAAACGCTGCATCTCGCTATCTGAGATAATAATCTTCTGACCACTACGGGTATCGGTTATGTATTGTAAATAGGTTACTTGTGATTTGATACGCTTCACTTCGGAAGGACAAGCATGAACAAAAAGTAAATTATGAATGACAGGAACCAGAACACGCACTTTCTTACCTTTCTTTATACTGATTTTGTATTGCATGGGAACGAAACAACCCAATTTTTCCTTTTCAAGCAGACGCATAGCATCCGGCTCTCTACGATAAGTGGCACGCATAGCATACCATATTGGGGTTTCTTTCTCCACTTCCATTCTATGATTATTTCAGAAAAGTGCGTTCCTCCGGGGCTTTGAACTTCTTGCATACACTTGAAATTCAATCACTTGCGAACACTTTATGTAAAATACAACAAGCTTTGTGCTCCTCTTGTCAACGAGTTTTCTACAGCAGTTCAATGCTTTATAGGTAAATAACTATAAACGAGCAGATTACAGTCAAAAAGTATTTTTTAATCGTTCGTTTAATGGGCGCAAAGATAAAGCTGTTTTTTCGAATGACAAAATGTTTGATAAAAAATCTTCTTTAAATTGGATAAAAACAAAGCTAACTAGCTGATTATAAGAAATAAACGAGAGCTGAAAATATCTGTTAATATTTACTCATTTTATTCTTTTTCTATCTTCCGCTTTTAAAAAATATTGACGCCCATTAAACGAACGTTTTTTGAACACTTTCCAAATTAAAACTTATATATCTAGTATACAATTATTTACTACTCATAAAAGATTATATTTACTGTATTTCCCCCTACTCTATTATCCCTCTAATTTTAATTTCCTATTTTTGTAACATTTTTAACTGTGAATATCAGTTAAATCAATAATTAAAAATTATACAATATGGAAAAATTAAAAAAAAGAGGTTCAAAATGAATCTAACGTAAAGAAAACATCTCATCAAGTTGAAAATCAGAGTACAAGCAGTACCAGAACAGTAAGTAAAATCAGTATAGTTGATGAGGATTTATTGGCTGAACGGTATTATGCAGGTATAAAAACTCATCTGTGTATAGGAGCTCTAAGAAGCTTCAAATTAGGCTATTTTAAAGGTCAAAATATTAATAACATAAGCGATTTAGGAATGCATTTGTACAAATCGGGCGACGCCATAAAACACGAGAAAGGGCAAGATAACTTAATGGAAATAAGCAGCTTTATGACAGAACTAAGAAAGATGTGGGCAGTAATACAAAAGGAAGATACCGAACACATAGATCCGTATGGTTATGATGTAACAATAAATCATTGATAGTTTACTACAAAGAAAGGGCATAACTTTGCCCCGTCAATCTGATTGTGGAAGGGCTACACCCTTTCACCCGGATGGTGTAGCCCTAACCTAAAAAGGGTATAGCTATCCGGAGCAAAGGGTGTAGCCATCGCAGAGGATTGATTATTAATCATTTATAAACTACTAAATTCATTAAAATGAAGAAACAAACGTTGGGGCACCAATCGAATCATGTAACGAAAAGCGAAAGAGTAGAAAATCTATGGAAGAAACTTATCAGACAAGAAACAGATTTATCAGATGAAACCATCACATGGATGACAAGACGAATTAGACTACTGACTGAGTATATGGCATACGGATGTGCACTAATAGCCTATCGCAAGCAGAATGGAGATTTTTATATGGCAAGAGCCACACTCGTATATTATGAAACCTGTTTCCACCGAAAATACGACATTGAACGTATCCAGAACCATGTGGTATACTGGGATATAGAACAGCAGGGATGGAGAACATTCCAGATAGAGAATTTTCTGGAGTGGAAACCGGTGGTTAATTGAGAGTGGAGAATTAAAAATCAGGAGATTATGGAATCATATCTATTACATGACGCCAATGCAAGCAGTAATTTTAAAATAATGATGATGATACAGAAAGAAGGAATGAAAGGATACGGTATCTACTGGATGATACTGGAGTTTCTTAGAGTACAGAATGGATATAAGGCAGACGTAAGAATACTGCCCGTACTGGCAAGAAAAATGAGAGTGACAGTAGCAACCTTGAAGAGAATCATCTTCGATTCAGGACTATTTGAGGTGAACGACACAACCTTTTCATCGCCCGGACTCACACGGCGCATGGGGCCACTGGAAGCCAAGCGCGAAGCGAACAGAGAATCGGGCAGACGTGGAGGACTGGCTAACCAACAGAGAATCAGGGAAGGCATGGCAAGCGACGCTTTACCTATCAATCAGACTAATGATATAAATAACTCCCCCTCTATATCTCCCCAAAGGGAGACAGGGAAGAATGAGGAGGTTCTTCTTATTCCACCGGAGTATGCACTCAACAAAAATACACATAATTATGAAGGACTGATGGAAGAGTTGCAACGTCAAAAAGTAACGGTCATCAAGGAAATCAATGCCATCCTCAGACTCACGGATTTCGGAAAGCTGAAAGGAAGGATATGGAAAATACTCTATGACATCAACAACTCACCGCAGATGAAAGCAAGGATTGTGATGCCGGGAAAATATATTCTGAAGCTACTGCAAAACTAAAAGAACTAAAGAGGGTGTTTACACTTCTTCCACCACAGATTACACGGATTCTCACAGAATATCTATACTGGATAACAATTGTTTATTTGAATCTGGATAAATCTGTGGTGCTTTCTTCTTTCCACTCTAAACAAATTCGTATATTTGCTAAACAAAAACCGTTTTAAATATCATGATAACATTTCCGAATGCCAAAATAAACCTGGGACTGAACATTGTAGAGAAGCGTCCCGACGGGTATCATAATCTGGAAACAGTATTCTATCCTGTTCCCCTAGAAGACGCGCTAGAAGTGAATATTCTGCACGAAGGCAATGAGAAGTTTCGATTGCACCAGGCAGGATTAGAAATCGAAGGAGAAGTTGAAAATAACTTAGTGGTGAAAGCCTATAAGCTGTTGGATGAAAAGTTCAATCTGCCGCCCGTGGATATTCACCTGTTCAAGCATATTCCTTCCGGTGCCGGTTTAGGCGGCGGATCATCTGACGCAGCTTATATGCTGAAATTATTGAATGAAAAATTCAATCTGGCACTCACGGATGAGACCTTAGAAGAATATGCCGCAAAATTGGGAGCAGATTGCGCCTTTTTCATCCGGAATGCCCCAACATACGCTGAAGGAATAGGAAACGTCTTCTCCCCTATCTCTTTATCCCTAAAAGGGTATCAGATTGTTTTAGTTAAACCGGATATTTTTGTTTCCACCCGGGAAGCTTTTGCTCAAATAAAACCGCATCGGCAGGAAATGCCACTAAAAGAGATAGTGAAACGTCCTGTAGAAAAATGGAAAGAATGGATGATGAATGATTTCGAGGAAAGTGTATTCCCCCAGTTCCCAGCTATCAGGGAAATTAAGGAAGACCTGTATAAACAAGGAGCTATTTATGCCTCCATGACAGGTTCCGGTTCGTCTGTTTTTGGATTGTTCGAACCAAGTGCCATATCACCCAGCAATACTTTTGGAGAGAAGACATTTATATACCGCGGAATATTAAAATAACGATCTTGATTAAAACTATATTGGAGAGGCTAAATTCAGCCTCTTTTTTTATGCCATTTTCCAGAAGCTGCAACTGAACCTTTATCAGACCCTGATATTTTTTTGTTCACTGGTGAACAAAAAAAATAAGCCCTGTCTCCCGACAAGGCTTATTCACAACACAAACACAAAATAAAACACGACAAAACTACTATGCAATCTTACCTGTCTATGCCGGGGAGGCATAAGTACTAGTTACGGATATTCACATATACATAAACAGCGTCAGGCTGATTTGCAACATATAAACAAATGCGGGGAAGCATTTGTTCATGTCCTATTTGTTAATAAAAACAAAAATCGCTTTTAATGCTTATTGAATACCTCTTTCGCGAAGCTTCAACTGCCAGTTCCAAGCAGAGAGCAACGTATCTTCGATAGTTTCAACAGCTGTCCAACCCAACTCTTCATTTGCGAATTTAGGATCGGCCCATACCTTTTCAATATCTCCCGCACGACGACCAACAATCTGATAATTCAGCTTCACGCCGGTTGCCTTTTCGAAAGCATTAATTAATTCCAATACTGAAAGACCACGTCCTGTTCCAATGTTGAACACTTCCACTTTCTCTTTTTGTTTATTTTCCAAGATGCGGCGGATAGCAATCACATGTGCTTTTGCTAAATCGACTACATTAATGAAGTCGCGTATGCAAGAGCCGTCGGGCGTATCATAATCATCACCGAACACACTCAGTTTCTCACGGATACCGATAGCGGTCTGGGTCAGATAAGGTATCAAGTTTTGAGGCACACCATTAGGTAATTCACCAAGCAATGCTGTAGGATGCGCACCAATCGGATTGAAATAGCGCAGCAATATTGCATTGATAGGAGCACCTGAAGCCACAGTATCACGAACAATCTCTTCATTGATCTGCTTTGTATTACCATAAGGAGATTCAGCTTTCTTGATCGGCGCTTTCTCCGTCACCGGTAATTCATCCGGTTGGCCATATACAGTACAAGAAGACGAGAATACGATACCTTCCACTCCATGCTTCGGCATCAGTTCAAGCAGGTTTATCAATGAAACCAGATTGTTGCGGTAATAAAGCAACGGCTTCTGAACCGATTCGCCTACAGCCTTACTGGCTGCAAAGTGGATGATGGCTTTAATGCCTTTATATTTAGTAAACACAGCGTCAAGACCGGCGAAATCCAAACAATCCAACTTCTCGAATGCCGGACGGATACCCGATACTTTTTCGATGTTATCAACTACATCGGCGCTAGAGTTTGACAAATTATCTATTATCACTACTTCGAAACCTGCGTTCTGAAGTTCTACTACAGTGTGTGAACCAATATAGCCTGTTCCACCTGTAACCAAAATTCTTTCCTTCATCAGTGATTTATTCTATTAGGTTATCATCGTTGTGACCGCAAAATTACGAAATTTAATTTAGATAAAATAAAAAAAGAGTGTTTTTTTTAGTCTAAAAAAGAAAGGGGTAGAATTTCTTCTACCCCTAACCTATTAGTTAATGTTCTATTTTTCAGATTTTCACAACACCGGAGAAACCCATAAATGCCATAGCCAAAAGACCGGCAGTAATCAGAGCAATCGGAGTTCCCTTCATTCCTTTCGGGATATTTACCAAACTCATCTGTTCGCGCAAGCCCGCAAAAAGAGTCAGCGCCAAGCCAAAACCGATAGCTGTGGAAAATGCATAAACCACACCGGTCAACAGATCATAATCTTTCTGAATTACAAGGATGGCAACACCAAGAATACAACAGTTAGTTGTGATCAGAGGCAAAAACACACCCAGTGCCTGATACAAAGAAGGCGATACTTTTTTCAAAATAATCTCTACCATCTGAACCAGTGCAGCAATCACCAGAATAAAAGTAATAGTCTGTAAATAACCCAGGTCAAAAGCATCGAGCACAAATTTCTGAATAAGGAATGTCACTATGGTTGCAATCGTAAGCACAAATGCCACGGCAGCCGACATACCCAATGCAGTTTCCACCTTCTTGGATACACCTAAAAACGGACAGATACCCAAAAACTGCGACAATACGATGTTATTGACAAAGATGGCGGTTATGAATATAGATATTATTTGCAAAATAGCGGTATAAAAAACAAGGTTCTTACAGTGCCGGAATTTTGTTATTCTGATACTCAGGTTTGTAAAGATTTCATAAATAATCTTCCTGCAGGCGGTTATTATTTCTTAACGACCGGTTACGGTGCAGACAGGCTTTCTGGAGCAGAAGGCTTGAATGTTGGATATGAACCGGAGCAAATAAAAGCTGTTTTTATTAATAAGTAGTCGTGCTAAAATATTGTTATGGATTTATTTACGCAACTGGAAGAAGTTAATAAGCAAACGCCTCTGGCTGAAATTTTGCGGCCGAAAACTCTTGATGAATTTTTAGGTCAGTCAAATGTTGTTGCTCCAAATTCTCCGCTGTTAAATCTTTTGAAAACTCAAAGGTTATTTTCTCTGATACTCTGGGGTACACCGGGGTGCGGCAAAACAACTCTTGCACGGCTTATTGCAACTAAGGTCAACGCTCAATTCATTGAACTGTCTGCCGTGACATCAGGTATAAAAGAAATTAAAGAAACCGTTGAACAGGCAAGACAGGCTCTTCGTTCAGGGCAAAAAACAATTCTATTCATAGATGAAATTCATAGATATTCTAAAACACAGCAGGATGCTCTGCTTCCGCATGTTGAGAATGGCACTATTTTCCTTATTGGTTCTACTACCGAGAATCCGTCTTTTCAGGTTGTACCTGCTCTTCTATCAAGAGTTCAGGTAATAAGACTTAATCCTATTAATGATATCAGTATGGGAAAAATTGTTAATAGAGGGTTTGAGTATTTGGAAAAGAATTACCAGCCTATTCAGTATGATGAAGAGGTTACGAAGTTTATTGTAAATAATGCCAGAGGTGATGCCAGATGTGCTTTAAATCTTGTGGAAAATTCTTATTTTGCCAGCAATTTTTCAAATGATACAAGGCTTTTGTCTGTAGAAATTCTGGAAAGTATTACTCAAAAACGTAATACTAGATATTCGACACAGGAGCATTATGATTGTGCATCTGCATTTCAGAAAAGTCTTAGAGGTTCAGATGCTGACGCCGCGATATATTATCTGGCCAAAATGATAGAAGCCGGTGAAGATCCAAGATTTATTGCACGCAGGCTTATTGTATGCGCTGCAGAAGACGTAGGTATTGCCGATCCGAATGCTATGAATATTGCTGTTAATGCATATAGAGCTGTTGAGATTATTGGGCTCCCGGAAGGTAGAATCCCCCTTGCTAATGCGGTTGTGTATGTTGCAAAAGCACCAAAATCTAATAAAGCTTGTATTGCAATAGATAAAGCTCTTATGGATATAGAGAGAGGTAATGACTTCCCTCCTCCAATGCATTTAAGAGATGCACATTATAAAGATGCAAAAAAATACGGGTTTGGAGAAGGTTATAT
>OHNI01000377.1_pt1 | contig 15386 bp, 12 predicted proteins | sample 1569501 | NCBI WGS metagenome assembly OHNI01 (sample SAMEA3879542, study PRJEB24766) | human gut metagenome | biome: human-associated habitat; feature: feces | place: USA | collected 1985/1987
ATTTCTCCTCGAATAGGTCTATACTTCTATCTCTAAACGTGCTATAATAAAATGCACAAAAATTCCATTTCTCTTTGGACAAAATTAAATAGTGGAATACTATATATATGTAAGAACTAATAACAAACACAATATATAGGATTACATATATATTTTATTAAAAAGGAGCATAAACACATGAAGAAACGAACGGCAGCTGCATTCATAGCAGCAATGACAATTACAACACTTACGGCCTGTGGAGGGCCTAAACAGCTTTCAAAGTCTGTAACAGTGGAGCTTGGTAAGAAAGACGGCATCAAGGTAACAGATATACTTGATGTAAGCAAAGACAAGGCTAAGGATGTAAAAGTTGACACCAAGAAAGTAAACTTTTACAAAGAGGGTAAGTATGACGCAACACTTACTTACGACAAGAAGGAGTATAAGATAACTGTTAAGATTAAGGATACAGTGGCACCGGAAGCAACAGTAAAAGATTCGATAGTAGTACAGACAGGCAATCCTGTAAGAGTAACTGACTGTATATCTGAAATCAAGGAAGCATCAGGTGTGGCTGATGCCAAATTCAAGACAAAGCCTGACACAGCAGCACAGGCAACAACAGAGGCATCAACAGAGACAACTGCATCGGACGATTCTAGCACTGAAAGTGCTGAAAAAGATGCAAGCTCGGCAGTATATGCGGTAGGTGACGTGTCTCTTTCAAGCAATGATGAGATTACATATGTAGAAGCAGGAGACTATGACAACAGCATTGTTGTAACAGATAATGCGGGTAACGAGTCAGAAGTGCCTGTTAAGATTTCTGTGATTGCACCTCCAACTATTAATGGAGTTACAGACAAGACTATCACTGCTGGCGAGTCAATTGACTACATGGCAGGTGTTACAGCAACAGACGGCAAAGGCGCTGATATAACAAGCTCAGTTACTGTTGACAGCTCTGCTGTAAAAACTGACACTGCTGGAAGCTATCAGGCTACATACAAGGTTACTGACCAGTATGGGCTTACAAGTAGTGCAACAAGTAACGTAACAGTTAATAACAAACCTCAGGAAGAGTCTAATCAGGTAGCTGCTGACAATGGTGGAAGTGGTTCAAGCAGCAACAGTTCATCAGACAAGAAGAACAATAAGAAGAATAATTCAGGCAGCCAGTCATCATCAGGCAGCAGTAATAAGCACAACAGCTCATCAGGTGGTGGTCATCACTCATCTGGCAGCAATAACAGTGGCCAGCAGGCTTCTAACAATAATAATGGTGGCGGAAGTTCATCAGGCGGAAGCAGTGCTGCAGAAACACCTAAACAGGATGATGGTGATTATGTAACAGACTGTGATGGAAATAAGATTAAGGTTAATAAGTCTAAGTGGAAGTATGACACAAGTGAAGCTGGAAGATTGGGACCAAAGGGATTTTGGGCAAATGGAGAAATAATTGATTATAATCATGGTGATTTTGCTGACGCATGTGATGGTAATAATAAAAATGCTGCGAAATATCTTCTTGCGGGAGGCCTCATACCTCAGGGCTTTTATGATGGCCTTTACGGTGACTGATAATAAATAGCGTTTATTTAGAGAACTTACGGGAACGTAGGTTCTCTTTTTTTTATGCTATTAAAGCGATCTGGCTCTTTTGAATTACTGACAAATATTTTCCTGTAATTTATTAAAACTCATATATATGATAGAGACTTTACTCGCAACTCAACGGATATTTATTACCGTGATTCTGTAAAATCCAATTATATAGAAATAAGTTCATAAGGAGGCTAACTTAAAAATGCACGGCAAAATCAAGAATATATTAAAGAAAACCGCGTTATTGCTAACATTGGGACTCACTTGTATCACAGCAATGTCAATTGGAAGACCACAGAATGTGCAGGCTGCCAATCACATTTATAAGAATAAGACGTTTCACGTATATGCAGAACATGCAGTGTCAATTTATTCTTATTATAGTGATGACAAGATTAATGGAAGTAAACAGTTAAATTGGAACAATCGTGGTTATGGTACCATTACTATAACATCCAAAGGACAGGTAAATCATGACGGTGGAAGTTATTACGATTATGAAGTTGTAATGAGCAATGTTGATGTAAAAAATAAAACACCATATATAGGTATTTTTGCAGCAACGAATAAAAAAGATGGCTATTATCCTGTCAGTGCACGTATTACTAAATGGAATAACGACAACGGCTGTAGTGTAAAAGCAAATGAATATAAACAGCTTGAAGAAACACTGGACGTATCAAACAAATTATTCGCGTACATTGGTTATTCCTTCACTGGTACCGAAATGGAAGTAAAGTTTGACCGGTATAAATTCAATGTAACCTATGACTTAAATGGTGGACAAGGTGACAATTCAACACAGGAAGGCAAGTTTAACCGCGACAAGGCAGGTGTAACCCTGCATGGAGCACCAAGTAGAGCAGGTTATCAGTTTACAAAATGGAGATGTAACAGAAATAATGTGGAATACAGCGCAGGAAGCAGTTATTATCCAAATGACTGGACAGACGGTCATCTGCTTAATTCGATTATCATGACAGCACAGTGGGAAGCAAATAAGTATTATGTTACATACAAGCCTAATAAACCGGGCAATGCATCGCATGACGTAACAGGAACAATGCCAGCAAGGACAGAGTTTAGATATGACACTGGAAAAGAACTTGACAACAATCAGTATAATCTTACAGGCTGGACATTCACAGGCTGGAATACAAAAGCTGATGGCAGTGGAGATTCATATACTAACAGCCAAACCGTTACAAATCTCACGTCAACAAATGGTGCAACAATAACACTTTATGCACAGTGGGAAGCCAACAAATACAGGATTAATCTTGAAAAGATGGCCGGTGAAAATGGAACAGACTTCTTTTATGAGAAATATGACACAGGATTTTACAGTGATGAAAACTGTAAGAACAAGATCAAAGACAAGAAAATTAAGGTACCATCAAGAGTTAACTACAAGTTCAATGGCTATTTCACAGAGAAAAACAATGCAGGAACAGCTGTTATTGACACAGATGGAAATATAAAATGTTCTGATAATTTTTTCCCTGACAAAATTGATATTAATGACGGTAAACCTCATTACGAAGATACCACCAGTACAGTATATGCATCATGGATTCCTGCTACGTATAAAATAACTCTGGATGACAATGGTGGCTGGGGAGGTTCAGGTGCTATTTATGAGTGGTTTAATACCGGATATTATGCAGACAAGAATCACAATCAGGGTATATTCTCAGTAAAAATACCTGAAAGAACAGGATATAAATTCTGCGGATATTGGACAAGGAAGAACAATTCACTGAATACAGATGAACCTATGCTTGAAAACACATATAAATGGCTTGTTGATGGAACCGTAAAAATTGGTGACAATGGAAGCCTTAGCAATTTAAGCAGTACAGATTTTTCAAAGAATACCACTCTTTATGCTTTATGGGTACCAAAGGAATTTACTATTACATTAAGCTCAGAGGATGCTGATATATCACATGGAACACCAAAGTACACAGAAGTGTATGGTTATTATAATTATGCCAATGTTCCAAAGGTATCCACTAACGGAGCTACAAAAGAAGATACACCTTCATCAAAGTTTACAGGAGGCTGGGAAACATTTACAGCTCCATATACCGGAGAATATACATTTACTGACGGCAATGGAAATTCCAAAAAGGTTACACTTAAACAAGGTGAAACTATTAAGATATACAACAGCACAAATTAAAAAAGAAGGAGAAAATGAATGTCGAATTTAAAGAAAAAGGCAAAACTTAACAGAAAAAAGCTTTTATCAGCAGCTGTTATTGCAGTGTGCGGTATTACTGGATTAGGTTATGCATGCATGACTAATTCTCCAAAAGAAAATATTACGATTGCAGACAAAGACAAATACATATCGTCAGACACAGGTTCCAGAGAAATTACAAATGAAATGTATGATTTTAATAAGGTATCATCCCATAAGATTATACAGTCAGCAGTTTCTTTGGAAGAGTCAGACAGTGTCAAATCGCTTGGAAACAATATGTATATGGTTCCAAGTGATTATACTGACGAAAATATTACAGAAACATACAGTGATGATGTTATTACTGTAAGCGGAAATGCTGCAGACACTGAAATTAAAAACGAGTATGACAGTCAGGAGTCTGCTTTGAAAAAATATCTTGATGGAGAAAATACTACAGGCAATGATTTACGCGTAGCTGTGATTGACTCGGGTATTTCAGGATATGGCACTGACAACAGAATCTTGAAGGGCGCTAATTTCTCAGCAACAGGTGGTGATGATTTTTCGGATGATAATGGACATGGTAATGCCATGGCTGGTATTATTTCAGAGATGACTGCTGACAATGTAGATTTGATGCCGGTCAAAGTTATTGACTCATCAGGCCGTGGAACGGTTGCTTCCTTATATAAAGGAATAGAATATGCCGTGGAGCAGGATGTTGATGTAATCAATCTTTCTGTCGCTACAGCATCAAGTGACAGTGGACTTATAAAAAAGGCAGTTAAGGATGCAGTTGATGCGGGAATAACAGTTGTTGCTGCTGCTGGTAACTATGGAACAAGCGCAGATTACTATGCACCTGCAAATATTAGTGAAGTTATCACTGTTTCATCAGTTAATAATGATCTTAATCCATCAGATTTTACAAACTACGGAAGCTGTATTGACTATGCTGCAATTGGCGAGACCGAAACGGCATCAGGCACATCAATATCAGCAGCAAAGGTTACAGGTATTGTTTCTTTATTAAAAGGTGTTGACAAAACATATTCAACAAATGATATTGAAACAATTCTTGATAAATATGCTGTTAATACAGGTAAGAATAGCCAGTATACAGGAAGAGGAATACTTGCACTTGAAAATGTAAATACCAATAAGGTTGAAGAAAAGAAAATAGAAGACAAAAAGGAGCAGTACGAACCTTTAATTGAAAAAATTAAAAGAGAAACAAAAAAGAAATATAAGAACTGGAATGAATTGTCAGCAGATGATTTGAATGAACTTATCAAGAATGACACTGAAGACCATATAGCTTATTTCTGGCAGGGACTTAATGATGCTGAAAAAGTAGACGTACTAAAAAAGAGCCATTACCTCAATCAGGATATAAGCGTTTTTGATAGCGAAACCAATGAGTCAGCAGAAATGTCATATGCAAAACATCTTGAAAATGATTTTAATTTTAAAGATGAAGTATATACATCTAATTGGCAAGATTTTAAATTATGGGATAGTAATTCTGGATTTTATTATTTAAGATATACAGGAGACGCAACAGGTTATTATCGAGTAAGTATTACAATTGACAGCAATAGTGCACATACAGGTAGATATCATTTATCAGTTGCTTTTCATTCAGGAACTGATATATACAATTCTTTTAAAATAAATAATCCTGAAGGCACTACAGAAGGAGACAATTATTATATCGGAGCAACAACATTTACTATGACATTAGCGAAGAAAGGATATTCTGCCATAACAGCTACAGCAATGGGACCAATAGATCTTCCATATGCCGGATTTACAAGTTCTACTAAACCTAATTGGTATGCGCCAATGTATAATAATCCAGACTGTCAAAAAGTTGGATGGTATAGCGCAGGAGATCATGCTACATGGACATTTGAAAACAATGAAAAACATATCTGGAGTCTAACATGTAATCCAAATGGAGGAACACTTGTTGGAGGCAATTTTAGTACTAATGCTGGAACGTCAAATAGTCATACAGTTAAAGTTACTGCACAACAAACATATTATTATGCGCTGGGTACTGCTAAAAAAGATGGGTATACATTTTTAGGATGGTATACAGATCCTGAAGGAGGAACTCAAGTTTATAATTCAAATGGTTATTTTGTGGTTGGTGATTATTGGAATTTTAAAAACCAGTGGCAATATGCAGGAAACCTTACAATTTATGCCCATTGGAAACTTGCAAACAGGGATGTTACCATCAATCCTAATGGCGGCGTAATCCTTGGACTGCATGATGATATGACGGAGAAATTAAGCTGTCAGATAGGAAGTAATGTAGACGTTTCAAAAACATTCTTACAAGATAAGAATTTTACTATGGAACGTCCGGGATATACCTTTAAAGGCTGGAGTACTGATGTTAACGCTTCAAGCGGTGACACGACATATAAAGTACCTAATGATGATTCTATATTATACGCCATATGGGAACTAAAATCAGGTGAGCAACCGCAGTTCATTAATATGAAGAGCGGTGCAATAAAGGTTTCATATGCTGATTATGATATGAGTGTAGAAAAAATTACAGCAATAGATAAACCGGCCAAGACAGATAATATATTTGACAGATATGATGATGCCAGCAATTATAAGTACATCAGCTCAAATGGAGTATTGCCGGGAAGTGATACATTTAGTCAAGATACTACGCTTTTTGCCAAGTTTACAAATTCACCAGTTCCGGCATCACAGGTATCGCTGACATATATTGGCGCAAATGGAGCAATTAAAACAGAAACATATGATAAAAACACTGAAGTTACTGTTAATCCGCCAGATGGTCTTGATATGAATCAGACAGGACGGAATTTTAGCAAGTGGTATGAAACCGTCGGCACTGATGTAAGTAAAACATATAATAATGGTGATAAGTTTACCATTACAGCAGACACTGTACTTGAGGCCAGATGGACAGCCGCAGATTGTAATATAGCACTTAAATATTTTATCAGAGATATTCAATCAGATAATTATACACATATTGCATCAAAAGATAAGACTATTGCCAAAACATACGGTACAAAAGTAAGTTCATTTATAAATGATTATATTGATAACATTGAAGGATGTCATTATGTACAATATGAAGCTGATAGTCAGGCAGTTGTTAATAATATGACAATTAATCTGTATTATGACAGAAATTCATATGTGCTTCATCTGACGGCAGACGAAGGAATTGATCCAAAAAGTCTTGGTATTTCCAAAGAGGATGCTGAAACAAAGAAAAGTATAGATTTTAACTATGAATATGGTGCAGATGTAACAACGTCTGCAGAAGAAGAAATAGGCTATAGATGGCGTGGATGGACCACATCGCAGGATGCAGCCAGTTTAGAAAAAGAACTTGGTATTGATTTATCTAAAATGAAACTTAAGCTTAATATGCCAGCTCACGATGTTTATCTTACCGCTACAGCTCAAAAAGGCAATTATAAGCTTACAGTTATTCCGCGTGAAAAGAGTGATACTGAAAATATTAGAACAAGCACCGTTTATTGGAATGATTCTGATAAAGAAGAAACTGAAAAGGGCAGTGCTTTTAAACAAGGCGCAAGTAAAGAGATTTATCTTGATTTCAAAGAAAATCGAATTATAAATACACCCGTAAGAAATGGTTATGATTTTGCATACTGGGAGATAACTGATTCAGAAGGAAACATTCAGACTGGCGATACAGCTGCAGTTATGAATAGTAAAATATTTACAATGGGTGCCAAAGATACTGTTATTACTGCACATTGGACTCCTAGAAATGATACAGCATACAAAGTATATCATTGGGTACAGAAACCAACAGGAAATCCAGACATTCTTGATTCAAATAATTATGAATTGAGAAAAGAATGGTCAAATACTTATTATGGAACGTCTGATACATTTGTAACACCTGATGTTTATACAGAAGACGGATTGAAAACTCCAGTTTCGCAAACAAAAAATATTAATGCGAATGGAACAACAAGATTTGATTTTTACTATACAAGATATGGACTTACTATTAATTATAATGCAGGTGTAAGTGATACCGGCAAAAAAGCAGGATTTAAGAATATTCCTCAAAAAGGTACAGATGGAATGTATTATAAGACTGACGAAAACGGTCTTATTTTAACAAGTAGTTCTGCAAATGGAAATTTTGTACCGTTACAGACAACTCTTGTGTATGGTAATGATGTAATGGATGTTAAATCTGCCGATAAGATGAAACTTTATCTCAGAGGCTATGAACTTTCAGATATTGAGTCATGGATTAATGATTATTACCAGATTTATATCTCAAGCAAGCCTAATGGAAATTCAGGTCAGATAGAAAAAATCAAGAAATTAATTGCCAACGGAAATATGCAGGTTACTGTTACTGCAAACTGGAATCCAAAAACATATCATATCAATATTGATCCTAGACGTCTCAATCCAGATAGCGCAGAGAATGCACTATCAAGAGATACAACAGAGGATAATTTAAACAGCGATGGAACAATTTTGATTCACGAAGTTTATGACCACGGTTTTTATTCAGGAAAAGGCCAGTGTCTCGACAGCGAGCTTATAACAAACCTTCCTGCTATTGCAAAAAGAGAAGGATTTGATCTTGAGGGTTATTTTAACATCAAAAAGCCTGAAACTGATAATTCTGAAGCAGATAACAATAGTGTAAAAAATCGTAAAGAAATTATTACTAACAAAGGAGAAATTCTTATTAGTAACGATTATTATGCAGATGATAACACAAACTCAGAAGATGACAGCGTTACAATTTATGCGCATTGGTTAGACAACAGTGGACCAAGCACTGATGATAAAGATACTTATCTTCAGGCAAGGACAGATGAAACAATTAACAGTAAAGTATATGCAACTGCTACTGCAAATCATGAAGCTATAACTCGAAATGACAATGCAAATGTATTGTTTGGTACAGCTCTCACAACTGATACTTGGTCTACACAATGGATAAACAAAAATCTTATGATAGATTTTCATTCAATGGATACAGGTTCTGGTATCAGGAGACTGTTAACAAAGAATAATACAGATCTTGAGGACCTTAGTAATATAAGCAAATTTAAAGACTGGAATGATTCAACATTCAAACCTACTATTAGTAGAAAAGATGTTTCATCTTATATTACTAATAAGAATGATAAGATTGATAGAACAGAGGGTTCTGAAACATACTACGGTATTGCAACAGACAGATCTTCAAATCTTACAGAAACTAAAATTCTTACAACAAAAATAGATAAAACCGCACCTGACGGAAATTATACTATTAAAACTGGTACTCTTATCAGTGCTCTCAATAGTAATTATTGTGCTGGAAGCGGCACCAGTCTTCAGATTGATGAAACAGCTGGAACCATGTCAGTTAATGATGATGGAATGAGAACTGAATTAAAAGTAACTGTTACTGATAAAAATGGAAATGGAAATGCAACAACAGATGTATCAGGTGTTAAATATGTATGGATGAATGTTTATGATTCATCAAAGTCAGAAGATATTGGCATTACATATATTTGTCACAAAGTATCAGGTAACAAGTACGACGGTGTATATATAGCAACAGAACTTAGAGCATCGGATATGCAGACTCTGCGTGACTCAAATGTAGAATTTGATAAGAATGTGGATAAGCTGCCAAATCTTTATAAGGATTTTAAGGATGCATCAAAAATTACTGCAAAAATATATGTTTGTGATGAGGCTGGAAATGTAAGAAATATTACAGGAAAAGTTATAAATCCTAAAACACCTGAGCCGGGAAATAAAGGCACATGGGAGAAAAAACTGGATCCACAGCCGGAGACAAATCCACAGCCAGATCCAAACCCTGATAACAATAAGGAAATTATTGAATCAAGAAATATAAGTATCTACAGCCGCATTGAAAGAGATGATAAAAATTCTCCAGTAAATAAAGCAGGCACAGTTTATCCGGTAGTATCATCTGATGAATATGGCCCTAAATTCCTGCTTGGACAGTCTGGAAAAGTACGTATAATAACATATGGTTATGTAAGTACAGTTGATGTGGAATTTCCTAAAGCATTGCAGGAAGCATCTCTTCTTGATGTTGCAAGAGGTCAGTCACTTAAGCTTATGGGAACAGTAAATAAACTTACAGGAACAGATTCTGGAAAAGCCGTTAGTCCTGTAATAAATCTTGACAATATATATACAGCAAATGATTGTACTAGAACTTATGATTATGACTTTACAGTTCCATTATATCTTGGTGATTCAAATATTAGTTTTCTCAATCATGATATAGGTTGGACTACTGAAAATCTTGTGTATAAGAAAACTAAGATTAACACAGTCGAAACAGCGCATAAGAATAATGAAAATGATATATCAGAATCAGCGTTTAATTGTGGAACTGATAAAAAGAAGCCTAATGATCCGAACGATGATGACATAACTAAAATCACTGACAGACTTCGTACACATCTGATACATTAACAAATAAAGAACACAGTATATTACTGTGTTCTTTTTATTATCTATAAAAAAAATCCATATATATAGTATATTTAAGAAAGGAAGGGTATTTACTTGAAGGAACAGAAGGATTACGTAATCGTTAAGGACGGACAGTATTTATGCTATTCGACAAAAACACATAGAATCTATTTTGGCAGCAGTAAGGAAGATGTTATGCTGTTTCAGAATGAAAGACAAGCAGACAATATTGCTTATGATTACAGAGCAAAGAAAACAGAATATGTAAAAGGAGAAAAAGAGTGTTAAGTATTGAACATATTATGACCTCAATGATGAATGGTCATACCACAGATGAAAAAGAGTATATTGCAGCAGTAATATTCCCTGATGCTATAAGGGCATATACAAAAGACAGGGAATTAAGTCATTTTGAGGAAAATCCGAAAAACGGACAGATTTCATATATAGAATTTCCAAATCATATGGATATATCTGCCGATGAGACAAAATCGTGGATGGGAAATCACTCAAAACTTGCTGATGATATTGAGAAAGGTCCACTTGGCCAGAAAACTCATATCGAAACCTATAGAGAACACAATCAAATGCTTAAAGCAGATAACCCTATTATGTATGTAGGCATTGATGACCATTTGAAGCAGGACGTTGTTTATGATAAGTATGTAAGAGATAAAATAGGTCCTGACAGAGCAGCAATATTCAAGGATGAAGATCATGCTATATATGTGGCTGCTGCAAAGATATATAAAGAACAGGGTATACTGTGCAATAGACAGTGGCTCGAGGAAAATATTAAGCCAATTCTTGAAGAAAAGATGCCGGATCTTGCGGAAAACACATTTAAGTATATGCATTTCTCAGATCCACAGTATGAAAAATGGGTTGAAAATGCTGATTTTACACACTTAAATAAAGGACCGTTCCCGCTTAAAGATTATGAGAAGCTTTATGAGGATGTAAATATGTTCATGCAGCATGGAATTGATCCGACAAAAGAGCTTAACAATGTAAAAGAAATGTCATCAGATGTATATATGATTAATGCATCAGAAACAGAAATTAAGCCATTTGCATTTGAAAATAGTGACATGAAAGGTTTATATATTCCAGATAATGTTGAAAGCATTGGCGCTGGTGCATTTGATGGATGTACTGAAATGGAAGCAGTAAGTGCTATGAGCGAACTGCTTGAGAAAACAGGATTTGAAATTTTTGATGATACGAACATCAATCAGAAAACACTTGCCGACTCAATTGCCGAGATTAAAGAAGAACAGGACATTGCTGATGAAGACAACAGCACAGAGGATATTGAAGAACTGTAGAAAAATAAACATGCTGTGGGAGATAAAATGTTTTTATAGTATATTTATCCGGAAGTATTTTCTTAAAAATTATATGAAACCCAACTTTATTGTATAACAAATTATTTTTATACAATAAAGGAGGATGATTTTTATGAACACTAACAATGAAAAACCTACAGAAAAAGCCTTTACAAACAATAAAGATATTGATATTATGAAACAGAGAGCAGAACGAGCTGAATTAATAGAACCCGCAATGCTTTTAGTTGTATTAATAATAGGATTTCTTATTATTGTTTGCCATCAATTCAATGTTGTTACAAGTTTGATATATATTGCTCCATGCGTAGTATCATCAGTAGCAAGAACACTTGAATCGGATAGCAAAAATCCAACGTTTATAATTCATTTAGCTGCAATGATAGCTGCAGTATTATGTTTAGGAACAATACTTGTGAGCGAATATATTAAAGAATATGTTAATGTAAAATATATTAACTATTTCTTAATCGTGTACCCAATATATGAAACTACATATATATGCGTACAAAAGATTAACATTGATACAAGGAGGTAATTATTATGGGATTAATTGCATTAGGTGTTGTAACTATTGGTATTGTGTTTGGCATTATTGTGGGAAATATTGTAGGTAAAAAGACTATTGACTACAACAATAAACAGAAAACAGTCCAGTAGACAAAGTTAAAGAGACTACATTAATGTGGTCTCTTTTTTTTGTACAAATATGGACAAACTTATAAAAATTCAATCATCTGCAATTATTTTCAGCAGGCAAAAAACTGCGCTGGAAAGTAAAATAGCAGATTTAAAGGCTGACAATGATGCCAGATACAAAGAACTTACAAGTGGGATTAATCTGGATGAGATTAAACAGAGAGCACAGAAACTGGGAATGAAACCTGCGAACGAAAATCAGATTGTATATTATGAAATTGAACATAGAAATAATATGGACCAGTATGAAAATGCGGAATGATTTTCTTCTGCACAATCAAAATCCACCTTTATGGTATATCAGAATCATGCATAAAGGAGGAATTGAGTATGAACGAAGCACAGACTATTTGGACCAAAAGGAAGCTTCTTGAGATGGATGTTTACATTGAAAACAAAGGACTTCTAAAAATGACAGATGAGGACTGGCAGAATGTCGTTGCTATGGGTGACAAAATAGTTGCCGATAGTAAAGATAACGAGGCAGTCAGAAACGCTGTTCTTAATAATCTTGAAATGTGGGAGATTGCATGGAAAGAAGAGATTTCTAATTTTAAAAAAAGAATTGTGGCCTAAACAAAAAGAGAAACTGTATTTTTGTACAGTTTCTTTTTTTTATAAAAATCAATATCAAAATTTCACAAAAATAAGTTACTCTTTTGGACAAAATTAACATTTTAAATATTATAAAAGTAAATAGCGTATCAAATCTATTTTGATACATTACGAAGGAGATATTTATTATGGCAACAATAGATGAGCTTATGGCATTAAACACAAATATAGATGAAAAAGACGTAAATAAAGCAGTTGATGAATTTATAAAAGAAGCAGATGTAAATGACGTTATTGATTCAAGAATTAATGATCCGTTATCCATGTACATGTATGAAATGTCAAAGTGGCAGCCTTTTACAGAAGAGGAAGAGAAACAAGTCTTTAAAGAATTAAGCGAAACAGAATCAGAAGACAAAAAGAAGCAGCTTAAAGATGAAATATTTAGCAGAAATATTCGTCTCGTAGTTTATGTAGCAAAAAGATATTATAAAAATTTGAAGCATATGGAGCCAATAGATCTTATTGATGAGGCATCATTAGGTCTGCTCAAGGCAATTGACAGATATGATTACACTACGGGATATAAATTTTCCACATATGCATACTGGTGGATTAATCAGGCATGCACAAGGTCAATCGCAAATGATAATGACCTGATAAGACAGCCTGTACATATTCATGAGTTTATTATTAAAGTTAAAAAGGCCCAGAGAAAGTGGGGACAGACTCATGATAACAATGCTCCTGTAGATTATATTGCAAAGGAACTTAATGTATCGGAAGAAAAGGTCAGAAATATCCTCATTATTATAGACTGTCAGTCTAATTATATTTCTCTCGACTGTACGATGAGCAAAGGCTCCGAAGAGCCGGGAGATACTGAAGTAGGAGAGATAGTTCCTGATCCAAAAGGAAATGTTGATTTTGAAAAAGTAGAAGTAAACCAGTTTCAAAACCGTATTATTGAAATTCTTTCAAAAGCCAACAATAAAACATCAGCAAAATCAAATAGAAGCGTTGAGCAGACAAAACGTATGATTGATGTGATTAAAAGGCGTTTTGGGTTTGATAACTGTAGAATAGAAACTCTTGAAGAAATTGCACAGTCATATGGTGTCAGCCGGGAAAGAATCAGACAGATTGAGGCGCAGGCATTGAAAATTTTAAGGAATCCAAAGTATAAGAGAGAACTAGCTACGTGGAAATGACCAAGAAAACCCGCGGTTTCGCTGCGGGTATTTTTGTGTGTATTTTGCACAATCCATATATATTGTAACAAATTTGTAATATATGAAAGGTAATTTTTATGATAAACAAAAAGAAAATCATGCAGTCAGTGTCTCTGATTGTATTAACAGCGGTTTTGTATGGAAATGCTTATGCCCCCAAAAAAGACATGCCACAGCCGGATTTCAAAGGATTTACAAAAGCATGTGCTACACAGGAGATGATTGCTTCATCTTTACATAATGCGGATTATATAACATCAACACATCCGAATACGGGATTTCTGGATGTAGACAATGAACATGAGGTCAGTGTCGAACAAAATGATACACCAGTGGTTACAGAGGCTGCATCATCGCAGGCGATTAAATGGTCAGGACCAGTACTTTATGCAAATAATTACTGTCAGGTATATGCGGATAAAGAGATGACGCAGCCTTTATTCACTCTTAACTATAATGATGCCGCACAGGTATCAGGCATGGTGTCTACATCGGAAATACAGGTTACAGTAAATGACCAGACAGGATATGTGCCATTGTCAAGCTTCTCAGATAATGTAGAAACTCCTGTCACAAGTCTGATTCCGTTTTATCCAACGTATCACGGACAGAAAACATATATGGACTATAGGACAATTACTTCAACAGGAACTTATGAATATAAGCTTCAGAACACGGTCGCCTACACAAATAATGATGATGGAATAAGAATGATTAATGGAAGATACTGTATAGCTGTAGGAACAGCTTTTGGTGCAAGAATAGGACAATACATAGACCTTATTCTTGAAAACGGTACGGTCATCCACTGTGTTATGGGAGATACAAAATCCGATGAACACACTGATCCGGAACATGTATTTACCGTAGCATCAGGATGCTGCTCTGAATTTATTGTAGAAACAGAGAAGTTAAACGGAGTTGCAAAATCAGGCGATGTGTCAAATGCTCATTCTGAATGGAAATCAGCCGTTTCAAAGGTTATGGTTTACAATAAATTTGTTGAATAATATTTCAAAGAGAGAATGTCTAAAAAGATAATTCTCTCTTACTTTTTGTGCAGACTCCATATTTATTTTGATTATTTTCGTACAAAAAAAGGAGGATGAAATATGTATAAAATGAGAGTTATGAAACACGAGGTCGATTTTTATATTGACCTTAAGGAGAGCAGCGGCGAAACATTTATTGCCGCCAGACCTCTGCCGGGCAAGGAAAATATGGTAGAAATGATATTTGTTAAATAAAATTTATACC
>OHNI01000386.1_pt1 | contig 15280 bp, 16 predicted proteins | sample 1569501 | NCBI WGS metagenome assembly OHNI01 (sample SAMEA3879542, study PRJEB24766) | human gut metagenome | biome: human-associated habitat; feature: feces | place: USA | collected 1985/1987
CATTCTGGCTTCCGGTACGGAAATGTTGGCAACCTGCTGTAAGGATGTCGGTGTTCCGTAATAATCCACCTTAATCTTATCTAAAATATGCGGATTGGCTCTTCCTGCACGGATCGTTGCGTAATCTTCCTGTAACGCATCTACGGATTTGCCCATTTTTTCTTCGAATTCTTTCATTTCGCTCATAATTACCTCACTGTGTTTTGTATTTTTCTTTCTACTATCTGTTTATCATATCTTTGACAATTAGTCAACTGTTACAACTGTTCCGTTGAATTTTCCTGTCATGGCATTTAAAATGCTGTTGTCCTCATTTAAGCCAAATACCATTAACGGCATCTTATTTTCCATGCACATAACTGAAGCTGTCATATCAATTACTCCAAGCTTTCTGTCGACAACCTCCTGAATTGAGAGTGTGTCGAACTTCTTCGCATTCGGATTAAGCTTCGGATCGCTGTCATACACTCCGTCGATAGCCTTTGCAAGAAGAATGGCGTCTGCCTCCATCTCAATCGCACGTAGAACAATTCCTGTATCTGTTGAAAAATAAGGATGTCCTGTTCCACCTGCAAAAAATACAACCATGTTATGTGCAAAATATTTATTTGCACGGTCCTTGGAATATAACTTTGTGATAGATCCGCACTCAAACGGAGTAAGCACGGAAGTCATCATTCCAACGGAACGGAAAATTTCTGACACATAAATACAGTTCATAACCGTAGCAAGCATACCGATCTGATCGGCTTTTGTACGGTCGATCGTCTCACTGGTACGTCCTCTCCAGAAGTTGCCTCCTCCGATGACAATACCAACCTGTACACCTGCATCTACCAATTGCTTTACCTGCTTTGCAACAACCGTAACTGTCGGCTCATCAAATCCATGATGCTTGTCCCCGGCCAGTGCCTCTCCACTGAGTTTTAATAAAATACGTTTCATCGTATCTGTCTCCTATGATTAATTTTACTTTCCGTCAAAAAGTCCCTGTACATCAATATCAGCATAGCACTGAGAGCAGAAACCTTCGATTACTGCACCGTTATTAATCTGTACGGAACGGGATTTGATATTTCCCATTACCACTGCAGATGTATCAACAACAACAGGTCCCTGTACATCAATATCACCCTTGATCGCACCAGCAATAACTGCAGAAGCTGCTGAAATATTACCAATGATCACAGAACCGGCTCCGATCTTAACCGTACCGGAACTTACAACTTCTCCCTCTACTTTTGCCACATCAGCAAAAAACTCTGAAGCTGCACTGTTTCCGTTAATCGTTCCGGTTACAACCAGCTTACCATTGCAGGTTACATTTCCATTGATGGTTCCCTGAATATCAAATGATCCGTCAGACGCGATATCACCGGTCAGAACGGTTCCTGCTGTTATAACAGATGTCTCATCTGAGATCGCATCCGGATTCACTTTGCTTTCCATTACTGGTGCTACTGGTGCTGTTGGCTTTGGGGTTTCCATTGTTGTGTCGCTCATAATTTTTTTCTCCTCATTAAATGTATTGATTACCGGATCCACAGTTGGTGTGATCACCGGTTTTTTATCCTCTTTGTGAATTGGTGGAAGCTCCGACTCTAACTTTTGTGTATCAGACCCGTCATCCTTTTGTACCTGCTCCAGTAAACCATCCAGTTTGGATAATTCGGATTTTACATCCACATCTTCTCCCAGAGTGTTAACTACCAGATCTTCTGTCTTGTTTTCTTTTCCCGGAACGTCTGCTCCCGGCATCATTTCATTGACTGCCTGGGAAAAATCATCCTTAAAATCTTTAAATAATCCCATCGTGCTTCCTCCACTCATATTTATTCAACACTATCTGCCTTGATATATTGAATGACTTTTGTATTTTCATCAATCGGCAGAATTTCTGTTTTCATCTGCTGCAGTTTCTGAATCAAAGGTTCCAGAGCCTCTACCGTTGTTGACTTGTCATCTCCGTCGTGTAATAACACAACCGAGGTTTTGTATCTTTTTACTCCTTCTGTCACATTTGTCACAACATCTTCCACCGTATAATCCGATGAAGTATCTCCTGCGGAAACGTTCCAGTCAAAGTATGTAATTCCCTTTTCATTTAAGACACGAACGAATTCAGCCATATTTACATTGCTGATCTCATTGCTGCTTCCTCCTGGAAAACGATAATAGAGACTATTGACTCCCGTAACGTCTTTCAGATATGAGGAAATCTTATCAAAATCCTGTTCAAATGCCTCTGTGGAGGCATATATTGTACTGTATTTGTTGGAAAAGGAATGCATTCCAAGTGTATGTCCGTCTTTTACAATCCTCTTATAGACCTCCTGCATATCCTTGGAATCATCCCCTACTACGAAAAAAGTTGCTTTTACTCCGTATTTATCCAATACGTCGAGAATCTTGTCCGTATTTTCATCCGGTCCGCCGTCAAAAGTAAGATATACTTTATGTGCATCTCCCTCTTTTGCCATATTGTCCCCGGAATCAATCCCCGTCACAACTTTATCGTAAGCAGATTTCTGTGTCTCCTGCCCACTGCTTTCTGTATCCGCAGCCTGCACATTTTCAGAATCCGGAATATTTTGCGAAACGGTTGTCTGTCCCACTTTCTCCAGTCTCTTTACATGGCTGCTCAAACGTGCTACCTGCACCGTCAGAAGGATAATTGCCAACAGTGAGACAAGCATCCATACCGTAATCGTCACAATGATTCCCGTTTTCATACGGTTGATGCGATTTCTCCTCTGACGCTGCTGCTCCAGAGCTTCTGAATCTTTTGTACTCATCCTGTTCCTCCACCGGGAAATATCCTTTTCTATTTTAACATATTTTGAAAACTTGTAAAGATTTAATTCCCTGTTGTTGTAAAATTGTTATAAAAAAGGAGCCACGGTTTCTTTATTTTTCCAAAACCACGACTCCTTATGTGTTTTCACACAGCTTGACTCTGTGAACGGATTATGCGTTCATCTGTGCAGCAACTTCTGCTGCGAAATCTTCCTGTTTCTTTTCCATACCCTCGCCAACTTCGAAACGAATCATCTTGGTGATTTTAAGATCCTTGGAAACAGACTCAAGATACTTAGCTACGGACTGCTTGCCATCTTCCGCCTTAACGTATGTCTGATCAAGAAGGCAGATCTCCTTTAACTGCTTGGATACACGACCTTCTACAAGACCGCCGAACATCTTCTCAGCAGTGATAGATGCCTTATCTGCCATAGCCAGCTCACCCAGCTGAACCTTTGCAGCATCGGAAAGGAAATTCCAGACATAATTCATATTGCTCTTATGCTCTTCGAAGTTATTGATATCCTCATCACTCCATACCTTCTCGCCGATTGCCTTGTCCAGTAATTTGTTTAAGATAGGCTTTGGAAGAGTTGTTGCATCATTTAATGCGCTGTCAATTGTGATCTCTTTGATCTTTGCAAGTTCCTCAGCGGAAATATCGTTTCTGCTGATATACTGTGGGTTCATTGCAGCAACCTGCATAGCAATGTTTGTAAGAGCCTCTTTTGCAGCATCATCAGATGCACCGTCTGCAGCGATAACAACACCGATTCTTCCGCCACCGTGAATATAAGAAGCAACAGCATCACCGGTTACCTTTGCGAATCTGCGCACAGATAACTTCTCTCCGATTGTTGCTGTCTTCTCAACAAGCAGATCACTGAGTCCGTTTGTTGCAAGAAGTGCCTCGATATCTTCGCCGTTTGCTCCACCGTTTAAATCAGAAGCAAGTGCTGTATCTGCAACTGTCTGAACAAACTCCTGGAATGTTTCATTTTTAGCAACGAAATCTGTCTCTGAGTTAACCTCAGCTACAACAGCAACATTTCCGTTTACTGCAACTCTTGCGATACCTTCCGCAGCGATTCTGCTCTGCTTCTTTTCCATCTTGGCTGCACCGCTTTTTTTCAAAACGTCAACAGCGGCATCCATATCTCCGTTTGTCTCTGTCAGAGCTTTCTTACAATCCATCATGCCTGCGCCTGTCATCTCACGCAGTTCCTTAACCATAGCAGCAGTAATTGCCATCTTTTTTTCCTCCAATTCTCGAATGATTATGCAAAAATTATTCTTCTACTGTCTCCTCAGCAGCTTCTGCAGCAACTTCCTCAGTTCCCTGCTTTGCCTCGATAACAGCATCTGCCATCTTGGAAACGATAAGCTTAACGGCTCTGATTGCATCATCATTACCTGGGATTACATAATCTAACTCGTCCGGATCACAGTTTGTATCAGCGATACCGATCAGAGTGATTCCAAGAGCCTGTGCTTCCTGTACGCAGATTCTTTCCTTCTTAGGATCAACAACAAAGATTGCATCCGGAATATGTTCCATCTCTTTGATACCGCCTAAGTTCTTTTCCAGTTTTTCCATTTCTTTCTTGATCTGGATTACTTCTTTTTTAGGAAGAACATCAAATGTACCGTCTTCTTCCATAGTTTCATATTTCTTTAATGTAGCGATACGTGTCTGGATTGTCTTGAAGTTTGTCAGCATACCGCCTAACCATCTCTCATTTACATAGTACATACCACAACGCTCAGCTTCTGTCTTAACAGCTTCCTGTGCCTGTTTCTTTGTACCAACGAAGAGGATTGTACCACCTGCTGCAGCGATTTCAGATACTGCCTGGTAAGCTTCGTCTACTTTACCTACAGATGTCTGCAGATCGATAATGTGGATACCATTTCTCTCTGTGTAGATGTATGGAGCCATCTTAGGGTTCCATCTTCTTGTCTGATGTCCGAAATGAACACCTGCTTCTAATAACTGTTTCATTGAAATAACGCTCATGTCTTTACCTCCATTTGGTTTTTTTGCTTCCGCATGCTTCTTCTTTTACAGTCATTCTTCCCGGCGTTATACGGGATGTGCGCTGCACAAAGTAATAAAAGGCTTTTATTACCCAGAAAACCAACTGAAAATCTGCATACGTGTTTTCTAGTCACAACGAATTGAGTTTAACATAAAAAATCCCTTACTGCAAGGGATTTTTCTTATTTTGTGAAATTGTGAATTTTCTACCGCGTTGTCAGAATCTGCGCAATCTCCGCCTCTGTGGCACCTGCAGGGATTGTCTTGACGCCTGTGCAGATTTTCTTATCGTAGCCATTCTGGCAGAGATATCTGTCATAGGCGGCTACATCACTGATAAGTCCGGCTTCGTACAGCTTTCTTGCCACTGTATCAGAACCGTCACCGCTGCTGACTGTGATCTGCTTGCTGCCTGCAGCCTGTGTATCTGATTCGCTGCTTCCTGCTGCGGTTGTCTGATCTGAATCATCTGCAGTACTTTCGTCCTGCGCATCCGCTGCGTTTTCCTCTGTTGTGCTTTCCTCTGCGCTGTCCGCATCTGCACTGCTATCCGTTTTTGCTTCCGTACGTTCTGCCGCATCCGGGTCTTCATGATAGATGTCCTGTTGCAGGCTGTCTGTCGATCCCGCTTCAGCAGCATCTGTATTTTCCGCTTCCCTGTCGAGCAGTGGATTTTCCGTTTTTTCTTCCGCTGCCAGCCGGTTTGCAAGAGAAGTTTCTTCCTTCACCTGATTAGGCAGCTCAGCCGGTTTTGTATCTTCCGCAGCATTCTCTGACACTGCATCTGCAAGCACATCACTACTGTATTTCATTTCCATGCCAAGTGCCTCGGCACGTTCTATGATCTGTTCATCTGTCAGACGCTCTGTTTTTCCATGTATTGTCAATGCCATAAGGATCGCCGTCACAAAGATGCCAATGCCGAGCCCCCGCATATAATATCGTAACTTCATTCCTACATCTCCTTAAACAAGTCAATGATCAGCTTCACTTCGCCGACACCGAGCCCAAGCTCTTTTGCGATCGCTACATTGCTTTTTCCCTGTTTATGAAGCGCGAGTACGCGTTCGTTCTTATTGCTATTGTCTGTGATCGGCTGCAGGGAAAGTGCGATATCTCCGCTTTCCTGTGTCTGCTGCGGCTTTGCTTCTGTTTTTGCTTTTGCCGCCGTTTTTTTCGGTTTGCTTTCTGCCGGTTTTACAGGCTTTTCTTTTTTCGCTGGCTCAGCCGCCGGTTTTGCCACAGGTTTTTCCTCTGTCTTTACTGCCGGCTCTGCAGGCTTTTCATCCTTTTCTTCTGCCGGTGCCGGCTTTTTCTCCTTTGGGATCACAGGGCTCTGCGCGATCGCTTTCTTGACAACAGACTCCGCAGCCTTGTCCATCTCATGCAGGCTGTCCTCTCTGCGTTTCAGCTTTTCGATTCCGGAAAGACTGATTGGTTCAAAGGTCTCCTCCACGATTGGTTCGCCCGTTCTGGCATCCTCCATCACAGACTCGATCGGTTGATCCGGGTCGATCTCAGGCTCCGCAGCCCGTGCTGCATCCAGCTCACTGACCTTGACACTCGCTTCTTTGACTGCCATGGATACTTCTGTCGCTGTCTCTTTTAAATTTTCATGCTTATTATTGAGCATGTCATATAGAAACATGACTTCTTCATGATTTTTATGAATGTCTTCCAGAACAGTCTGTGCATACTCGGAAACCGCTGTCATCTTTTCATTTGTCAGTCGTTCCAGTCCGCGCTCTGTTTTTTCCATGGAATAATGAACTGTCTCATCCACTGCATCCGCTACCTGAGAACGTACATTTTTCATTTCCTCCTGCAAAAGCTCCTGCAGTTTTTCCTGTGTCAGTTGTTTATCTGCTGCATCCAGTTCACTTTTGCTTTCCGGTACGATAAAACTTGCAATAAAAATAACCGCACCCAGTATCAGAAGCAAAATCTCCAATGTTGTCATAGTATCTTCCTCTTTTCATATGCCGGTATCAAATAGAACAGTCAAAATGAGAACCATTGCGTCCGCCGTCTCCGAAATATTCATTTTTCCCTTTTTCACTCGCATCCTGACGTCTCTGTCTTGTATCTGTTTCTTCCGAACGTCTGACCTGACCTGCCTGCTCTTTTTCTGCCTTTTCCATCTGGTTCTGAAAAGCTGTCTGCTCAGTCATCGGTCTGAGATCCTCATTCTGTTTGATTGCAGAAACATCCTGCGCACGTCCTACCATCATATTCAGTTCGATCGGTCCCAGTGCCATAACGATTTCTCCTTTACAATGAGGTATACTTCACTTCACCGCCAACCAGTGCAAAACGGCAAAATTGTACTTTACTCTTTAAGGTCATGGAATCGTCCCCTATCACAACCTTTGTGCCGGGATATGCAGTGTCCCGCACGCAGACACATGCCTCTGTCTTCTGCCCAAGCATGTTTTCCAGCTTGTCAAATTCCACATTGTCATCTGCAAGCTGCTTCTCCAGCTGCTGGCTGGCAGTAAGCAGCGTCTGCACATATTTCATCTGCTCCGGTGAAAGTTTGACACCGCTTTTGACCTTTGCCGCCGCACCTGTCAGTGTTGTCTTTACCGTCATATATTTCTTCTGTAATTCTACGATCTCCTTCTGCAGCACCACATATCTTGCTTTCTGCTCCGGATTGACGCCGACCTCAACCACGGTATCCGCTCCAAGCTCTGATCCAAGCGTCTTGCAGGACACCTTCACCGTTGCCCGTACAATACCGCCTGCAATAAAGCCTTTCCTGCCGTCTACCGTAACCTCTGTTTTTGCACTTACCTTGCTATGCATCAGAGAATCCGCTTCTACGTAACTCCCTGCTTCGATCACAGCATTTTCCACAAATTTGGCAATGACTCTGCCGCCTGCCAGAAGCTTGCCACGTCCCATTCCATTCATGCCGCGTTCGATAACAATATCACCGCCCGCCTGAATTACAGCGCCTTCCACGACACCCTTGACCTGTACATTTTCCTTTGCCGTCACGGAAAATCCTGCCTGTACATTACCATTTACGACCACACTGCCCTCGGAAGTAATATTTCCGGTAGCAGGTCCTACATTTTCCACTTCATAAATATCCGAAACAAATACCTGATCGCCGGACAGAACAACATGGCCGTTGATATCGGAATATAATTCCAGTCTGTCTTCCGATATTGTTATGTTTCTGCCATAACGGAGAGACAGATGCTTAACCTCCCTCGGTCTGAGCCGCTCTCCCAGCACATTGCAGCCTTCTTCCCCCTTATCCTCCGGGTGAAGTCTTGCAAGAAGATCCCCTTTCCGGCAATGATTCATTGTATTCAAATTAAAAAAGTCAACCGAGCCGTCTTCCCGCCTCGTCGGCTTTGCCTGTAAATCTGTTTCAAAGAAATACTCGATCCATGCATTTTCACCATGTCTCGGCTCTTTTCCCCGTGCTACCACAATGTCTGTACAGTAAGTCCTGTTTTTGAGAAACGCATCTATTGCCGCTTCATCGATTCCGAACCGGATCTGTCTCGCATAAAGATCTTTCAGGATCTCATCCTTTGACATGGTGCTTCCTGCATTACTTGGCGCAATAAACCGTGCTGTCACAGTCATTTTATCCTCTGACATGCGGAAAAAACACATTTCATTTTCCTGATAAGACCGCATACTGCAGAGCGGGATCTGTACAGGCTTATCCTTCAGCCTTCCGATCGTCTGATAGATCAGTTTGATATCATAATCCACAATCCCTTTTAGCTGCAGATACGCCGCAATCTCATCCATACTGAGCGGACTGCCGCCAACTGTCTGTGGAATCAGTTCAATTGCCGTTCCTGTTTGTGATATGATCAATCGAAAATATGCGTTCATAATAAGCCCCCCTTTCTCCCGGACTACACGGTATCATGCAAAATTCCCATATAATTACCAAGCTTTTTCTTCATCTTGGAAAGCCCTTTTGTATGTAACTGGGAAACGCGGGATTCCGACACTTCCAATATATTGCTGATTTCCTTCAGCGTCAGATCCTCATAATAATAAAGAACTATAACTTTCTTTTCCTTCTCGGTCAGAAGCTCCAGTGCATCTGCCAGTTTCACCTTCAGCTCCTGCTGCTCTATGACAGATTCCGGCTCTGCAAAATGTCTGGAAATCTGTCTTCCGTCACCCGAAATATCACTTCCCTGCTCCAGATATTCATTCAGGGAAACAATACCCGTAATTTTCATACTGGATTGCCAGTCCGTATATTCTTCCTGTGTTATGCCAAGTCCCTGTGCGATTTCTTCATCAGTTGCTTCTCTTCCTTTTTCCAGTTCAACTTGACGTATCACACTTTCGATCTGTTTCTGTTTTTTCCGTATCGTGCGGGGAATCCAGTCCATCTTCCGGATCTGGTCCAGAATTGCTCCCCTGATACGAAGACTGGCATAAGTTTCAAATTTAACATCTTTCAAAGAATCAAACTTATCGATTGCATCGATCAGTCCAAAGATCCCATAGCTTACCAGCTCTTCATATTCCACATTACTGCCAAGATACATATGAAGTCTGCCTGCCACCACCTTTACAAGCGGCGCATATTCCAAGATGATCTTCTCCCGGATGCCCGGATCTTTTGTTCTCGCATAATCCACCCAGAGACGTTTTCTTGCCGCTTCCTCCATAGATTACCCTCCTTGGCTACTGTTTCTCAATCACAGCTCCATCCTCGGTTTGCTGCCTTTCTTCCTGCTGCCCTGTCTCCTGTGCTGCTTCACCTTCCTGCTCTGCTTCCTTCTTCTTCTCCTGCTGCATACCGAATTTATCAAGCATCAGCCTGATCAGACAGCCCAGCACATAAAAAACAGCAAAAACAAGAAGAATCACCCAGGACATCGTATACAGACTATAATGCATCCGAAACATGACAATTCCTGCCACCAGTCCTGCTGTCAGCATAACAAGTGCCGGTATATTTCTGGTATTCATATTGTATACGTTTCCTTTCCGACTGCTTTGATCTGAAATTCCCCTGTTTCCGGATAAAAGATAACGGTTCTACCGAAATCTTTCCCTGTATCTTCCGCCAGAATCGGTATATTCAGCTGCTTCAGCTTTGCTTTCGTTGCCTCTACATTTCTTTCGCCCACACGTACCATGCTGGATTTATTCTGAAATGCAAACATCTGCGCCCCGCCGGCGATCTTTGCAACCAGCCTTGATCTGTTGCCGCCCGCTGCCACGATCCGTTTTACCAGCTCTTCAATTCCAGTATCAGCGAATTTCGGAATATTGGAATTGTCTTTGATCTGCGTACTGTCAGGCAGCATGATATGTGCAAGACCCCCAATGCCTGTCACCGGATCCCGTAATGCGATTCCCACACAGGATCCCAGCCCCAGGGTCGTAATGCCGTCAGGACTGATACAGACATTCAGATCTGCCATTCCCACTTTTATTATCTCACTCATTCCATTACCTTGTTACACTTTCTACTAATTACATCCCAGAGATGCCATGATCTTATCATAGGATTCCAGATCAGGCACGAGAATGAAAAAACCATCCAGTAATTTATCATCCGTAAACTGTGTCTGGATCAGCAGGATCCTGTCACCCAACGCACCAAATTCTATCGCCGGAACACTTAAGATCGCTCCCGCCATATCAATGCTCAGATCGGGAACCGATGGGATGATCTTCATATTAGTCAGCATGGATAAGGAATTCAGATAAGCACCCGTAATAATATTACCGATCTCCTTCAAGGCAGAAAGCTCCATCTCTGAAAACTCTCCGCTGTCCGGTCCGGATACGCCCATCAGCTTATTCACAAGATCATGGGCTGCGTCTTCTTTCAGAAGGAACATGATGCTTCCGGTAATATCACCTTCTACCAGCAGATAAACACCTGCCATGATCTGTTCCTCGCCACCCATGGCCGCGCCAACCTCCTGAAATTTCAGAAGTTTGACCTGTGGAACCTTCATATCCACCTTGCAGCCAAGCATCTGTGCCAGAGCTGTCGTTGCATTACCGGCACCGATATTGCCCAGTTCTTTTAAAATGTCAAAATATTGCTGGGATACATGATTCAAATCAAATTTACTCATATATACCCCCCTTTTTCTAAATGTAATGCTTCTGTTATTGTCCGTCCTTATCTGTAAATGTTGCATTGACATCCAGCAGGGAGATCAGCCTGTCTTTCTCCTTACCGACTCCGTTGATAAAATTCGCTTTTTTATCCTTGGAATCATAAGCAACCTTCTCGATCTGGGACTGCTCCAGTGTTACCACTTCTTCTACCGCATCCACTAAAACACCGATACTGTCTCCGCTTTCCAGCTTGATGATGATGATACGTGTTGCTTTCGTGATCTCATCATCGGAAAGTCCCATTTTCAGCCGCAGGCTGATGACCGGAATGATCTCGCCACGCAGGTTGATCACACCCTTTATGTAGCTCTGCACCTTTGGCACACGTGTAATACGCTGCATCCGGACAATATTATCCACATATTTGATATCGATACCGAACTGCTCATCTCCATAACGGACTACGATGAACTGTGTTGTCATATACTGCTCTTTTAATTCGTCCATACTGCCCCTCCTTATAATAATGCATTCGTATCAAGGATCAGAGCGATCTCGCCGTCACCTAAGATCGTTGCACCGCTGATGATCTTATTCTTATTGATATAATTGCCAAGTGACTTGATAACGATCTCCTGCTGTCCCATCAGTTCGTCTACGACAAGACCTGCCAGCTTATCACCTTTCTTGACAATAATCACAAGCAGATTCTCATCCGGTTTCTTAGTAGATTCATTATCCAGCACTTCGTTTAAACGGATCAGTGGAATAACTGTACCACGCAGGTTGATCACTTCTTTTGCCTGTACATATTTGATCTCTGCCGGTTCCACATCTTCGATCGTCTGGATGGAGCCAAGCGGGATCGCATATTTTTCGCCACCCACTTCTACCATCAGTGCCTGTATGATCGCCAGTGTCAGCGGGAGTCTGATAATAAAGGTACTTCCCTCTCCCAGCTTTGTTTTTACTTCAACCTCACCGCTCAGAGATTCAATCTTTGATTTTACAACATCAAGTCCAACGCCCCTTCCGGATACATCAGTAACTTTCTCTGATGTAGAGAAACTTGGTAAAAACAGCAGCCCGATAACATCTTTATCTGCCATATTTTCTGCCTGCTCCGGAGTGATCGTACCACGTTCGATCGCTTTCTTTTTCACTGCTTCCACATCGATTCCGTTACCGTCGTCTCTTACTTCAATAATAACGTTATTTCCATCCTGATAAGCATTGAGGAAGATCGATCCAACTTCCGGCTTTCCTCTCTCCTTACGGACTTCAGCAGATTCCAGACCATGGTCTGCGGAATTACGAAGCAGATGCATCAGCGGATCTCCGATCTCATCTACCACAGTTCTGTCAAGCTCGGTCTCTTCACCGGACATGATCAGCTGCATTTTCTTATCCAGCTTCTTGGACAGATCACGGATCATCTTCGGGAATTTCTGTACGACAGTCTCGATTGGAACCATTCGTACCTTCATAACAGATTCATGCAGGTTTGTTGTCACGCTTTCCAGATATTCGATCTGCTCATTAAATGTATTGTTTGTCAAAATGCCTTCCTGGGATGAAGTGGATACCAGAGAGTTTTTCGCAATGATCAGCTCGCTGACCAGATTCATCAGAACATCCAGTTTTTCGATATCCACACGTACCGTTCTGTTAACGATCGGTTTGGAGATTGGCTTTTTATCTGCTGCCTTTGCCGGTGCTGCAGGTGCTGCTTTCTTCGGCTGTTCCTCTTCCTTTGGCTGTGCTTCGGCAATTGCCGCAGGCTTCACTGCTTCTTCCGGCTGCACAGGCTCTACCTCTCCCACATAAGCAGCCTCGATCTCAGATACATTGAGAATTGCATTCTTTACAGTCTCTACATCTGCATCTGTCAGAATGATCACGCTGAAGTCGAATTCAAAATGCTCATCTTCAATATCCTGTGCACTCGGAACGGAAACGATCATGTCGCCCAGCTCTTCCAGTGCTTTATATACAAGGAATGCTCTTGCTGCTTTTAAAATACAGGATTCCTGCACATAAACCGTCACACCGAGACATTTCTTTCCCTGTTTTTTTGCTTCTGCTATAACAGTATGCTCTGTATCGCCCAGCTTGATCTCCCGCCATTTTTCCTTGCCCGGATCTGCGCCTGCTTCCTGCTTCGGTTCTTCCTTTGCCGGTTCTTTCTTTTCCTCTTTTGCCGGCTGTGGTGCGCCGTTGCCGCTGTTTTTAGCCAGATAATCATTCAACGCCTTGATCAGGTGCTCATTATCGTTGGTACCCTCATCTCCCGTATTCTGGATATTCTCCGTATACTCTTCGAGTGCATCCAGACACTGGAATAAAAGGTCTACCATGGCACCGTCAACTTTGATCGTATTGTTACGGACTTCCGAGAACACATTTTCCATATCATGTGTCAGCGTCTGCATCCGCTTATATCCCATCGTACCTGCCATGCCTTTCAGGGTATGTGCGGAACGGAATATTTCATTGATGGTATCCATGTTGTCCGGTTCCTGCTCGAGGATCATAAACTGATCACTCAGGCTCTGTAAGTGTTCTTTTGTTTCGTCAAGAAAGATTTCCAGATATTGCGTTACGTCCATATCATTTTACCCCCACGCTTTTTATAATGGCATCTGCCACATTTTCTACTGGTTCAATTTGATTGGTTAATCCGGATGCCACAATGCTGCGCGGCATTCCGTATACAGCACAGCTTTCTTTCTGCTGTGCGATCACATAAATTGGTTTCTTCTGATGCAGATTCCGTATGCCGGCGGTTCCGTCTGCTCCCATTCCGGTCATTACAACGCATACAACCCGCGCATAACCGGACTCTGCCAGCGATTCATACATAAAATTGGCGCATGGGCGGACACCCTCCCGTGTGGGTCCGTCCTTCAGGATCAGATAATGTTTCCCATCCCGCCGCACAATCTCCATATGCTTACCGCCTCTTGCAATATAAGCGCATCCCTTTTGGATTTCCATGTTATTTTCCGCTTCCATGACATGCAGCGGGCTGCGTTCATCCAGACGCTGTGCCAGCGATTTGGTAAAGCCCTCCGGCATATGCTGTACGATCAGAACCGGGGCATTCAGGTTCTGTGGCAATTTCGGTATTACCTCGGCAAGTGCCTTCGGTCCGCCTGTAGAACAGGCAATCGCCACAACCGCATTTCCATCCGGTATGACCTTCTGCTTTTTGATCTGTTTTCTGCTGCTTTCCCCGACCGTCACTTTTTTCGGCTGCGGTCTGCTCTGCACAGCAGAAGATAAAATAGCCAGAAATCGTCTGACAAAGGTATCCCCTTTTGCCTCCAAAATGGAATCCGGCTTATGAATAAAATCCATCGCACCAAGCTCCAGTGCCTGCAGAGTAATCTCTGCATCCTTTCTGGCTTCAGAACTGAACATCACCACATGCTCCTGCAGCCCCAGCCGGTTGATCTCCTTCAGGACACCGATCCCGTCCAGCTTCGGCATGATAATATCAAGAATAACCGCATCATATGTATTTTTCTGCATCAGACTGATTGCCTCCAGTCCGTTTGCAGCCATATCCTGCACACAGAATTGTTCATCCAAATTTATTATATCACATACTATTCTTCTCATGAGTGCAGAGTCATCTACAACCAGTATTTTTTTCTTATTATCCATTTTTTCTCTGCCTGTTCTTTCGTTCTTCTTCAAAAATATAACGAATAATCTCTTCCCGCTGCTGATTATCTATGTTGATATACTGTACCCTGTGCTCAAAGGTGCCTCTTCTGTTTTCCAGTTCCTTCACAGAAAGGATTTTTCCCACAAGGTTATATGTTTTCTGTATCTTTTCACTGCTCAGATTGTAAGTCAGATAGATCAGTGTCCCGTTTTCATATTTATAATCAGATACAAAACGAATCCCTCCGCCGCTGATATCCACCACCACACTCTGTCTGAGCGGAAGTCCTGCCTGAATGTACTGCTTGTTCTGTTCTATCGCAGAAAGCTCTTCCTCTACAAGTTCCCTGCTGCTCATATTGAGAATGCAGGAGAAACGATAAAATTCTCTTCTCTGATGTTTTCTCAGATTGGAGATTGTTTCGCATAGTAAAATATAGGTATTGTCCTTTTTGTAACGATCTGCGATCCTGACATAACATTGATACAATCCCTGCTTGGTATAAAAACAGACATCATATTCCCCATCTACAGGCAGCAGGATCAGCTTTGTCTGCTCCATCGGCATCAAAACCTCAAACTGATCGTCGGACAATACATCATAAATTCTGGATATATAACTTTTCTTATCTGAAGCGCTGCCCAGTATACTTTTCTCCATCGACTGTAATTCGATTTTTTCTCCCGGTAAAATCA